>Ga0255756_1000127_pt1 | contig 86719 bp, 85 predicted proteins | sample 011ome_20_FD_179956 | JGI IMG/M metagenome (GOLD analysis project Ga0255756, IMG submission 179956) | Coastal salt marsh microbial communities from the Groves Creek Marsh, Skidaway Island, Georgia - 011509CT metaG (version 2) | ecosystem: Environmental > Aquatic > Marine > Intertidal zone > Salt... | reverse complement strand
CGCGCCAGCCGCGCCTTGCATCGTGGTTTGGGCCGCGGGAACCTGGAGGTGAAAGACAAAAGACCAGCCGAAAACCTCAGCCTCGGTGACATAGCCCGTCTGTTCTGCGAAATGGGAAAACTCCGCATTGCTCACCGGGGTTTGCCCCAGCAGGAAGGGTTTCAGTTTGACCCGGCGCTGCGGGGCCTCGCCGTCCAGCTTGATGACCGGCCGGTTGGTTCCCATCAAGCCCGCCCCGCCCGGTATGAGGCAGAGCGCGCCCCGATGCGCCCCGCTGCCCATGGATTGCGGGGCAGGCCGCGAGCTGGCGCCCTCCGGTCTGGATGGGGCGCAGCAGTTGGGAGAGGTCGGATCCGCCGTCATCGGTGGATTATATCTCTTTTTTGTCTTGCACGATATTCATGCTGGCCGTGCCGGAAAATCCAATCTCCACCGAAGCGAAGGGCCCGCCTTGGCACATTTGCCCGGGATCATGCGGATCTGCCGGATCGGCGGCCGCCAGGACCTCCTCTGCAAATTGCTCGGCATTGTCTTTCGGACGATACCCCAAGAAGGCCGCCTTGTGATTGTCGACCGTGACCCGGTCATTATTCGACACGCCATAGATCACGGAAAAGCCCGTGATCGGTGTGGTGATGGCCTGCTGAACCAAATGGATCAGATCGTCATAGGACAGCCAGGAGCCAAGCGCGCGCGGATTGTTGACCTGTGCGGCCGATAGGATGCGCAGATGCACACTCTCAATGCCCTTTTTGTCCCAATAGAGGCTGCCAAGATCCTCTGCGAAACATTTTGCCAAACCATAGTAGGTGTCTGGGCGGTGCGGCACTTCTGTGTCGATCCTTTGGGTTTTGGGATACATGCCCACCGCATGGATGGAGCTGGCATAGACCACGCGGCGCAGCCCCTTGCGTGCGGCCGCTTCCCACACATTATAGGCACCAATGATATTGGAATGTAGGATTTTGTCCCAGGCGGCCTCATCGCCAATCGCGCCAAAATGAACCACCATCTCCGCACCATCAAGCACCGCCTCCATGGCCTCCAGATCGCCGAGGTCTGCTTTGACATAGGCCTCACCGGGATAAAGCTTGCCGATGTCCTCGGTCCAATCGGTGGAGACCAGGCGGTCACACATCTGGCTTAGCGGTTCGCGCAGATAAGAGCCCAGCCGTCCCGCGGCACCGGTTAACACGAGTTTTTTCATCAAATTACTGCCTTTTCTAAAAAGGGTTTGCCCTCTTCGATACGTTTGTATGCGAAGGGCGAAAGGTCAATGCTGCGATAGGCGCCATAGGTGATAAATTCGGCCAATCCGCGCCCGATGGCCATAGATTGTTGCAAGCCGTGGCCCGAAAACCCATTGGCAAAGAGCAAGTTCTCGACCTGATGATGCGGGCCGATGATCGCGTTTTGATCGAAGGTGTTATAGGCGTAATGTCCCGCCCAGCTGTTGATCAGCTTGATCGTTTCGAATTGCGGCACACGGGCGGCGATGATGGGCCAGACCTTCTCTTGCCAGATGCTGTGGTCTTGGGTGAAATCGTCATAGGCTACGGGCGCATCATCATCGGGCGGACAGCCGGCAAGATAATAGCGCCCCTCCGAACGCATATGCACGCCAGAGGGGTCGATGGTGAGGGGAAGGTCGCGCGCCAGCGGCTGCTCGGCATCAAAGACGAAGCTGTAGCGTTTGCGCGGCTCAACTGGCAAGTCTAGCCCGGCCATACGCGCAGTTTGCGCGGCGCGCGGGCCTGTGCAATTGACCACGAGCCCGCAGCTGAGCCTCTCGCCCGAGGCCAGGGTCACGCTGTGGATGCGGTCTGCGTGCCGGTCCATCGCCACAACCTCATTTTGGACGTATTCGGTGCCTTTTTCCTGGGCCACGCGCTTGCACCAATCAAAAATCGTGCCGCCGTCAAAATAGCCTTCGTTGACGGTGTTATGATTGCCTGCGGTAATGTCGCCCACATGATAAAACGGATATTCGGCCTGAATTTCAGAGGCCGTCATATGCCGCGTGCCAGCGCCCATTTGTGCCTGCAGCGCTTGACTGTGCCGCAGGCTTTCGGCCCCGGCGGCGCTATTGGCCAAATACATATAGCCAAAAGATTGGATATGGATTTTCGGAACACGCGGGTCGTGATCAAAATAGCTTTGAAAATTGTTGATAAACTCCGCGCCAAATTGGCTGACTTGGATATTGGTTGGGTTTGAAAACTGTTGACGGATGCAAGAATTGGTGTGGCTTGTGGACGCGCATTCAAAACTGAGATCCCGCTCCACCACAAGAATCGAGCCGTCAAACCCCGGATCGCGGCTGAGCCACCAGGCGATGGAGCTGCCATACATAGCGCCGCCAATAAGGATTATATCATAGCTATGCGCTTTTGGGGTTTGCTGCGCCAGTGCCATTTAGAACGCCTCACCGTTTTTGGCCCGCTCCAGAACATCGGCGATCTGTTGAGGCGCCAGACCGTAAAGCTCTTCGGCCGCCTGCGCGGTGATATAGCCGCCAGCCAGATCTTTGAGGGTTTCTGCGGTGCTGCGTTCGCAGACAGGTCCGTAGCCTGCGCCACCTGGGAAAGCCATCATGACCTTTTTGCCATGGGGCACAAATTGCTTGCCTTTCCCGCGCATGGGCGCGCCATCGTCAAGCGCGATCGTGGTGGCGCCGCCTTTGGATCCGCCTTGGCGACCATTTGCTGGGTGGTTGACGCGATCGAACATGGCTTGGATGTCAAATTCGTAACCCTCTTGGGCTCCAACCTCCATATATTGACCCAATCCACCGCGATGTCGGCCGGCGCCGCCGCTGTCGGCACGCAGCTCTTTGCGCCAGATCAATACCGGGCCGACCTGCTCGGTGGCTTCGACGGGCATGGTCATCACTCCGCTGGGAAAAGCGGTGGCGTTCATTCCATCCAAACCGGGTCGAGCGCCAGATCCGCCGGAGTTGAAGGTCAAAACCTCTGCGCGCCGGGCATGAGGCGGGGCGGGCGCATCGCTGCGGGGGCGCAGCGAGACTTGGAAATTGCACAGGCACCCCGCGCCCTCCGCAGGCACCCGCCCGGGCAACAATTGATCCAAAGCCGCATAGACCGCGTCGGGCACCATATGGCCAATGATATGGCGCAGCGCCACAGGGGCGGGATGCAGGGCATTCACGATGGTGTTGTCCGGCGCCGTGATTTCAAAGGGCGCCAGACTGGCCGCGTTATTGGGAATCTCTGGGGCTATGGCGCATTTGAGCGCGTAGCAGGCATAGGCTTTGGTGTAGACCAATGGGCAGTTGATGCCCTTCTTATCCAGGCCAGAAGTGCCGGCAAAATCGCATAAAATACGGTCTTTTTCGATGGTGAGCTGCACTTTGAGATCAACCGGCTGCGCATAGCCGTCGGTGCGCATTTCCCCTCGGGCCATGCCAGGCGTCAGCGCGTTGATCCGCTCAAGTGTCGCGCGGCGGGAGTTGGACAGAATAAACTCAGAAATCCCAGACAGATCCGCAAGCTCAAATTCCTTCATCATATCAATCAAGCGGCGGTGGCCAATTTCGTTGCAGCTGGCCAGCGCATAGATGTCTCCCACCAGCTGATCAGGCTCGCGCACATTGCCGCGGATGATCCGCATCAAGGTCTGATCCACCACGCCGCGATCGGCCAATTTCATAATGGGTATGTAGAGACCTTCCTCATAAACACTATTGGCATCCGCTCCAAACCCTCGGCCCCCGATATCAACGATATGCGCGGTGCAGGCAAAGAAGCCCACAAAGGTTTCGTTGTAGTAACTGGGGGTTACAATGGTAATGTCATGTAAGTGGCCGGTGCCCTCCCAGGGGTCATTGGTGATGTAAATATCGCCGGGGGCGAAATTTTCGCGGCCAATCCGGCGTATGAAATGGGCCACCGCGTCGGCCATGGCATTGACATGGCCTGGGGTGCCGGTGACCGCTTGGGCCAGCATGTGCCCTTGCGCATCATAGACCCCGGCAGAAAGATCCCCGGCCTCGCGCACTGAGGTTGAGAAGGCCGTTCGCACCAGCGCTTGCGCCTGCTCTTCCACCACAGAGATCAGGCGGTTCCACATGACTTGATACTGCACCTCAGAGGTGGTGCGGGGGGGCGTGGATGCGATCATTGCACAGCTCCTTTGTCTACTGGCCGCGCGGTCAGTTCAATACAGCCATCACTCATCGCCCGCGCGCGGCGGGATTTGGGCACGATGATGGTGGTTTCCTCTTCTTCAATCACCGCAGGCCCGTCCAGCTCCGCGCCTATGGCCATATCCGCCCGGCGCCATTGGGCCGCCTGTGTCATTTGCGCCGATGCCGCATCAAATAGGCTGCGGTAATGGGTGGCCGTCAAGCGCTGGCCAGCCGGCTGGGGTGCCAGGGCTGTGGCCGGGGCGGCGGCGGTTGTTGCATTGACGGACCAAACCGTGATCTCAATGTCCATGCCGGCGACACTGCGGCCAAAAAGGGTTTTGTATTCGCGCTCAAACAGCGCTTCAAACTTTGCTGCATCGGGAGATTGGGCCAGGGCGGCATCAAAGGCTACGGGAATTTCCCATCCCTGGCCCGAATAGCGCATATAGACTTTGTATTGCGCGTCAATTTCGGCCTTCGCGTCACAGCTGCGCACAAAGGCAGTGGCTTCCTGAGTCAATTCCGCCAGCAAGCCTGTCGCCAGGTCTGATCTGAAATCAGCCAAACGCATGAACTGGCTGCGGGTGGCTTCGAAGCTGAATGGCGCGCGCAGAAAGCCAATTGCAGAGCCGACCCCCGCGCCACTGGGCACAAGAAGGCGGGTAATGCCCAATTTCTCGCACAATCGCCCCGCGTGCAAAGGCGCTGCGCCGCCAAAGGCGATCATTGTGTAATCGCTGAGATCTTCGCCGTTTTCCACCGCATGCACCCGCGCGGCATTGGCCATATTTTCATCGACAACCTCGGAGAGGCCGAAGGCGGCAGTTTGGCTGTCCATATCAAGCGTATCGCCCAAATGTGCCGCAAGCGCGGCTGCGCTCGCCGCCGGCTTCAGCGTGATGCGCCCGCCTGCAAACTTGTCCGGATCCAGCCGCCCCAGGACCAAATCAGCATCGGTCACCGCCGGGCGGGTGCCGCCACGGCCATAGCAGGCCGGGCCCGGCTCGGAACCGGCGCTTTCTGGCCCAACCCTGATTTGCCGCAGGCTGTCGACATGGGCCAAAGAGCCACCACCGGCGCCGATCTCAACCATATCAATTACGGGAATTGAAATGGGCATGCCCGAGCCTTTTTTGAACCGATAGCTGCGCGCAACCTCGAAGACACGGGCGGTTTTTGGAGTTTGATCTTTGATGAGGCAAATCTTCGCCGTGGTGCCGCCCATATCGAAAGAGAGCACCTTATCAATCTGGTGACGCGCGGCGATATGGGCGGCAAAAACCGCCCCGCCGGCCGGGCCGGATTCGACCAGGCGAACGGGAAATTCAGCGGCATTTTCCAGGCTGATAATGCCGCCGCCGGAGTGCATCAAAAAGATTGGACATCGTGCGCCCTCACTGTTCAAACGCCCTTTGAGACGGCCCAAATAAGTTTTCATCAAGGGTTTGATATAGGCATTGGCGATGGTGGTGTTGAAACGCTCATATTCGCGCATCTGCGGGCTGACCTCGCAAGACAGCGACAGCATGGCGCCGGGCATTTTCTCAGACACAACCTCAGCCACAAGGCGCTCATGGGCGTCATTGACGTAGGAATGCAGAAACCCCACAGCGATGCTCTCAAAGCCCGCCTGCTTAATCTCCCCGACCAGGGCTTCGATCTCAGCGCGGTTGATCGGCTTTAGCACTTGGCCGTCGGCCTGCATTCGCTCTGTGATTGTGTAGCGAAAATTGCGGGGCAGGAGCGGCGGGGGCAGGGTGAGGTTGAGGTCATATTGTTCAAAGCGGCTTTCGGTGCGCATCTCAATGACATCGCGGAAGCCCTCGGTCGTGATCAAAGCCGTCTTAGCACCGCGGCGTTCGATCAAAGCATTTGTGGCAAGAGTGGTGCCGTGGATGATTTGGGTGATCTCTCCGGGGTTGATTTGGGCTTGCGCGCAGACGCGGGCCATGCCCTCGACAATGGCTTCTTCTGGGGCGCGATAGGTGGTTAAGACTTTGGTGGAAAAGAGGGCGTCGCCACGCTCCAAAACGACATCCGTAAAGGTGCCGCCAATATCCACGCCTAGGCGCACAGCTTGCTTTTGCATTCGATCCTCCAACTTGCACTCAGGATAACAGAATGCGGCGGCAGGGGAAGGTATTTGGCGCCATTATTGTGACAACAACGCTGATCGATCCAACGGCTCTTGGACCTGCTTGGGAGGTGTGATTCTGTGCGATTTTCCCGCATCTCAGTGCGCAGATTAATTTTCTGGTAAAATTGATGACGCAAGGTCATATCCCAGGCGCAATTCAGGGGATTGCCAGACGGGGCTTGCCTGCACTAAAGCGCGATTCAGCGTCAGATTAGGAGCTCAAAATGTTTCAGGTTCATGCCACAGCGCGTTTGCGTCCGTCGCCCTTCTTCAATTCGGTGGTTGCCGAGGGCTGTACCAATGCCTCGATCTACAATCGGATGATTTTGCCGGCGAGCTTTGGCGATAAGGATAAGGAATATTGGGACCTGTTGAATGGGGTCGTCATGTGGGATGTGGGTGCCGAGCGGCAGGTGCAACTCGAGGGGCCCGATGCTGCCAAATTGGCGCAGATCCTGAGCCCGCGCGACTTGTCAAAATGCAAAATCGGGCAGGGCAAATATGTGCCGCTTTGCAATCACGACGGTATTTTGATCAATGACCCGATCTTGCTCAAACTGCGTGAAGATTTGTTTTGGTTCTCGATTGCGGACAGTGATATTTGGTTCTGGGCCCGCGCGATTGCGGCAGAGCGTGGTTTGGATGTCAAAATTTCTGAACCGGATGTCTCGCCCTTGGCGGTGCAGGGGCCAAAAGCCGGCGCGGTTGTGTCGTCAATCTTTGGCGACTGGGTGCATGATCTGAAGTATTTTTGGTTCGCAGAGAGTGAAATCAACGGAATTCCTGTTGCCGTGCAGCGTTCGGGCTGGTCCAAACAGGGTGGGTTTGAGATTTACCTGCGCGATGGAACGCGCGGCGATGAGCTATGGAACATCGTCAAAGAGGCCGGCGCGCCTTTTGGCATTGGCAATGGTGGGCCAACCTCCCCTGAGCGGACGGAAAGCGGACTGGTGAGCTGTGGCTCTGACAGCGATGGCACCACCAATCCCTATGAGGTGCGTTTGGGCAATTATATTGACCTGGATGTCCCCGATGATGTCATCGGCATTCAAGCGCTGCGCCGCATCCATGCGGAAGGTCCCAAACGTCATCAGCTGGGGTTGATCTTAGAGGGCGACACGCCCGATCCTTTGAGCTTCCACTGGGAAGATATCACCGTCGATGGGCAGAAGGTCGGCGATATGACCAATTGTGTTTGGTCCCCGCGTCTGAGCAAAAACATCGGCTACGCCTTGATCTCACGCAGCTGCACGATCGGCGACACAGTGACCTTGTCCCGCTCTGGCGGTCGCAAGGTCGTGGCAACGCTGGTGGATATGCCATTTTTGTGACGACAGCCCCCAAGACAGGCGCTGCGAGCTGGGGGCAAGATCATTGCCTCCGGCTTTGCGAGTCGCGCCCTAGGGTTTGGTTCAATTTTTTGGCGCTGGGAAACATAAATAAATAATTGAAAAAATTATACAAAAAGGCATGGTTAACAAAACTGCAGGCAGGCCTGCGGCGAGCGGATCGTCTGCCAAAAACACATTTAAAACAGTAGGTGCCATCACGATCGGATAGACCGTAGATGCCTTCTCCAAAACCGGTGAAAATGCGGATCGAAAGAGCAACACGGCCGCCGGCATAAAGAAAATGATGGAGGTATTGAAGCTGCCGACCAATTCTGGGAATAGCGAGTCAAAGAATGCAAAACCTTTGCTGATACGGAAGGAATGAAAGACGGAGTGCACGAAGAAGCACAGGCTGAACGCTGCGCCAGTGAGGCCGGAAATTTTTGCTAATTTCATAATGACATGTCCAAAGGTTTGTTTAGTTTGAATGAGTTTTACACTACTAAGCTCCGAGTTTGATCTCAAATGAAATCTGCTGACTAAGACCTCTGCATACCCCAACCGCCACGCCAAAACACTTTGCCCGGTGGCAACACCGGGCTGCGCCTGCCTGCCCCCCGGCAAGCGCTGCCCTCATTTCGTGTTGAAATGGCGTTATGCAGGGGTCTTGGATGTGTAGGGCGGACCACACCGAAATACTCAGCCATTTCCATCTCCACCCGCAGATATGCCAGGTCATTTCATGAGCGGCGTGTTTCAGTCCGGTCACCAATGATCGAAGCTGGCGCGGCTCTTGCGACATATCGCAACAAGACAGGGCGCAGGTGTTTGGCGGTGGATTTTACGCAAAACAGCTGCGAAGTCTTGACCCATAGTTTATTCGGTGGTCTTTGAGGTCAATGGAATGAAGAGGACGGTCTGCTCATGAAAAAACTATATGGATCCGCCAGCGAGGCTCTCGAAGGGCTGTTGTTTGACGGGATGTTTATTGCCGCCGGGGGCTTTGGTCTGTGTGGTTTGCCGGAAAATCTATTGGCCGCAATAAGAGACGCTGGCACCAAGGATTTGACCTTTGCGTCGAACAATGCCGGTGTGGATGATTTTGGCATTGGCATCTTGCTTCAAACGCGGCAGGTGAAAAAGATGATCTCCTCCTATGTGGGCGAGAATGATACATTTATGAAGCAATATCTCTCTGGTGAGCTGGAGCTTGAATTCAACCCTCAGGGCACTTTGGCAGAACGGATGCGCGCCGCAGGTTGTGGGATTCCGGGGTTTTATACAAAAACCGGAGTGGGCACCGTGATTGCCGAGGGCAAGGAGCATAAAGAGTTTAATGGAGAGACCTATATTCTCGAAACCGGGCTCTTTGCAGATGTGTCGATCGTCAAAGCCTGGAAGGCCGATGAGACGGGCAATTTGATTTTCCGCAAGACGGCGCGGAACTTTAACCCGCCGGCGGCCATGTGTGGTAAGGTCTGCATTGCGGAGGTGGAGGAGATTGTCCCCACGGGCAGCTTGGATCCCGATCACATTCATCTGCCGGGCATCTATGTGCACCGGCTCATTCAAGGCAGCCATGAAAAACGGATCGAACAACGTACAGTGAGGGCATCATAATGGCCACAGAGACAAAAGGCTGGGACCGCAACCAAATGGCCGCGCGGGCCGCGCAAGAGCTGGAAGATGGCACCTATGTTAATCTGGGCATTGGGATTCCAACGCTTGTGTCCAACTATATCCCCGAGGGGGTTGAGGTGACCTTGCAGTCGGAAAACGGCATGCTCGGCATGGGACCGTTTCCAACCGAAGATGAGGTGGATCCTGATCTGATCAACGCGGGCAAGCAAACGATTACCGAATTGCCGCAAACCGCTTATTTTGACAGCGCAACCTCCTTTGGAATGATTCGCGGCGGTAAGATTGCCATGGCGATCCTCGGTGCGATGGAAGTGGCGGAAAATGGCGATTTGGCCAATTGGATGATCCCCGGCAAGCTGGTCAAAGGTATGGGTGGCGCCATGGATCTGGTGGCCGGTGTCGGCCGGGTTGTCGTGGTCATGGATCACACCAACAAGAGGGGCGAAAGCAAAGTTCTGCCTGCCTGTAGCCTGCCACTCACGGGCGCTGGCGTTGTGGATCGTATCATCACCAATCTTGGGGTGTTGGATGTGGTTGAGGGCGGATTGGCAATCGTGGAGACGGCGGAGGGCGTCAGCGAGGCAGATCTTCGCGCCGCGACGCTGGCGACGATCGTCTCCTAACGCGCTTTGCGACCGGCTTGAGTGCTACAAAACAGCTTAAACAGCTGCATAGCGTCGCCCCCGCGCAGAGATGACAGCAGCGCTTGTCTGGGGCGATGATCAATTTTGGGGATTCACGGCGGCAGCGGTTTGTGAGGGATTTCTGCTTCACAGAGCAGCCAAGCCCAAAGCACTTTGCCCGGTGGCAACACCGGGCTGCGCCGGCCTGACCCCCGGTTTATCTGTCGGAGCTCTCCCATCTTGGATTGATCCAGGGGGCTCTATTGTCTTTGGGCAGCGGTTGCTTGCCCAGGATGTGATCGGCGCCTTTTTCGCCCACCATAATAGATGGCCCGTTCAGGTTTCCATTGGGGATGCGTGGGAAGATAGAGCTGTCGACCACGCGCAGCGCGTCCACCCCAATCACCCGGCATTCGGAATCCACCACGGCCATAGGATCCTCTGTGCGACCCATTTTGCAGGTGCCGCAGGGATGGTAGGCGCTTTCCACATGCTCACGGATGAACCCGTCCAGCTCGGCGTCGCTTTGCACCGATGCGCCCGGTTGAATTTCCTTGCCGCGAAATGGGTCAAAGGCCGATTGGCCAAAAATTTTGCGGGTCAAGCGGATGCAATGGCGAAAATCGCTCCAATCCTGCGGATCGGACATATAGTTGAATAGGATCTTTGGATCGTCGTTTGGATCACGAGAGCGCAGGGTTACGGATCCACGCGAGGCAGAGCGCATGGGGCCAACATGGGCTTGGAACCCGTGGCCTTCGGAGGCGGCGCGCCCATCATAGCGCACCGCGATCGGTAGGAAATGATATTGAATATCAGGGTAGCGCACCCCCGGTTTTGAGCGCAAAAAGGCACAGGATTCAAAGGCATTTGACGCGCCGGGGCCGGATTTATTGATGAGCCATTCCAAACCTACGCGGAGTTTTCCAAAGAAATTCCAATATTTGTAGAGCGTAATGGGCTGCAGGCAGGCCTGCTGAATGTAAAGCTCCAGATGATCTTGCAGGTTTTGCCCCACGCCGGGCCGATCAGCCTGCACCTCAATCCCCAGTTGCGTCAGCTGCGCGGCGGGGCCTATGCCGGAAAGCAGCAGGAGTTTGGGAGAGTTGATCGCGGAGGCGGCAACAATCACCTCGCGGCGGGCGCGGATCACTGAGATATTTTGCCCTTTTGACACTTCCACCCCAATGGCGCGGCCGTCTTTCAGGACAATGCGGCGTGCCAGGCATTTGTGCAGCGTCAGATTGGGGCGCTTTAGGGCTGGCTTGAGATAGGCATTGGCCGCCGACCAGCGCCGGCCGCGCCAGACGGTCTGCTCCATTGCGCAAAACCCCTCCTGCTGCGCGCCGTTGTAGTCTTTGGTGACTTCGAACCCCGCCTGGCGGCCGGCCTCCACAAAGGCTTGATGCAGCGGGATGTCGCGCTTGCCGCGGGTGATATGCAGCGGTCCGCTTTTGCCGCGCCAATCGGGATCGCCGCCCTGGCCGCTCTCGTGCCAATTCTCCATGCGCAGAAAATAGGGCAGTACATCGGCGTAGGACCACCCTTCCGCCCCGCTTTGGGCCCAATGGTCGTAATCGCCTGCATGACCACGCACATAGACCATGCCATTGATCGAGGAGGAGCCACCGATCACCTTGCCGCGGGGACAGGCCAATTGCCGCCCGCCCAAATGCGGCTCTGGTTCAGAGCGATACCCCCAATCATAGAGGGGCATATTCATCGGATAGGAGAGTGCGCCGGGCATTTGAATGAATGGTCCCGCATCGCTGCCCCCATATTCGAGCACGATCACGGAATATTGACCATCTTCAGACAGCCGGGCCGCCATGGCTGAACCCGCCGAACCCGATCCGATTATGACAAAATCCGCTTCCATATATCCTCCAGTTTGCGCCAGCTTGGCATAAACTACCGCCAGAGCAAGGGGGCAGCGGTCGCGCTGATAAAAAATACCCGCTCTGTGATTGAATTTTGCCAAAATATGCGCAAACCTCGTGGTTTTAGAAAGTTATTTTATGCGTATTCTTGCGGTCACCACCCTGCGAAACGAAGCCCCTTATATCGTTGAATGGGTGGCGCATATGCGCGCGATCGGTGTGACGGATCTGTTGGTCTATACCAATGATTGCGATGATGGCACTGATGCCCTGCTTGCGGTATTGGCCAAACAGGGGGTGCTACATCATATCGTGCAGCAGGTGCCAAAGGGGACAAGCCCGCAATGGCAGGCGCTCAAAGCGGCTTGGAAGCATCCTTTGCGCAAGAGCTGCGATTGGGCCGTGGCCTGTGATGTGGATGAATTTATAAATGTGCATCTGGGCGAGGGCAGCTTGCATGATCTCATCGCGGCTGTGCCAGATCAGACCGACGCGATTGCGATGCCGTGGCGTCTATTCGGCAATGCTGGGATTGATCGGTTCGAAGATCGTCCCATTACGGAGCAATTTCAACAGGCGATCCCAGCCGATGCCATGTTCCCAATTGCCGCAACATTTTTCAAAACAGTTTTCAAACCTGCCGGCCCGTTCAACGGGTTTGGTGTGCACCGTCCGAAGCAAAAAGATGCAGCGAAGCATCCGCGGCCCTATTGGATTGCCTATGATATGGAGCAAAACGCTACATTGCTTGGGCAAATGCCGCAACGTATGTCTTTGATCGGCATGGCGCGGGGCGTGCGGTCCGTCGAATGCAATCACTATTCTTTGCGGTCGGCTCAGAGTTTTTTGATGAAACACGCGCGGGGCTTGCCAAACCGATCCAGCAAACCGATTGATTTGGCCTATTGGGTGCAGCGCAACTTTAATACAGAACATAACCCGTCAATAGACCGAAGCAGGCGCGCGCGGATCGCAGAAATGCAACGCCTTCTGGCGCTCAAGGATGTTGCACAGGCCCATCAAGCAGGTGTGGAGCATCATCAAAATCGCATTGCACATATTCTCGGGCAACCCGAAGGTTACGAGTTATACTGCGATATTTTAATGGCCGCAGAGGGGCGTATCTTACCGGATCACAAAGCCAGGGAGATGTTTCAGCTTTACCAAAAATTGAAACACAGAGAATAATACTCAAAAGGGGGCAATTTTTGGAAAATCACCTGTGCTCTTCACCAGATATAAATAATTTGATGCAATAACTGCCCTATTGGAAGCAACCTGCGGGGGCAGAAATGCAAATATTGGTGACGGGTGGCGCTGGATTCATTGGATCGGTTGTGGTGCGCCGTGCCGTGAATGAGGGCCACTTCGTGACCAATTATGACGCCCTGACGGCAGCCGCAAGTCTTGGGGATATTTGGGATCTTGAGGAAGCTGACAATTACCAATTGGTGTTGGGCGACATTAGCGATCGCAATAAACTCAAAAAACTGATCCAGGTCGCCCGACCCCAATTGGTGTTCCACTGCGCTGTTGAAACGCTCCGGGCCTGGCCCTTGGGCGGTGAGGAACGGTGCCTCGCGACAAATGTGACCGGCACGGCCATCTTGCTGGAGCTCCTACAAGAGTTTTGGACGGCCAATAATATGCGCGATGAGGCAAGATTTGTGCAGCTTTGTGCCGCCCGAGCAGATTTGCCCAAGGACCTACCTTCTGTTCAAGACACTGTGTTGATTGCACAGGATATGGTTGCCAATTGGGGCCAAGAGACAGGCATCTCGGTCACGCAATTCCATGCGGGCCAGATCTTTGGCCCTGGGCAAAGGTTCTGCAATGAGATTGAACGCCTTTGGCAGGATTTGGATGCCGGTCACGAGTCGCATGGGCTTGAAGCCAAAAATTGGGTGAGCGTGTCGGATCTAGCTTATACGATGCTGGCGCAGGGCGTAAGCGCCGCGGCGCCATCCCGGATGAATATAGGAACGCCGCATTGGCTCACGGATCGGGAAATGCAAGATATTATTGGCCAGGTGGCGCGCGGTTCTGACACCAAACGCGCGCCCAAAACGCCTGCGGGTATGATGACAGCATTTGATCAAGTGCTGGATGTGCCGCTCGAAGATCGCGTGTCACAAACCTTGTCCTGGCTATCAGATTGGCGCGGATGGCCTCCGGTGGATAGGGACGCCACGCGCCGCCGCGCGCAAAGTTAATTGCATCTGAACAGAGCGAATAGCGTCAGGATCCTAGACTGGCGCTTGCGCCGCAGCCCATGGAAAATCTAACCCACATTTGGCTTATATTCCGCTGGTCGTTAGGCGCAAATCTGCATAAACTGCCTATAGATTATCAAGAGGATGCAGGCGCATGGTGCTGATGTCGGGCGGGCAAGCCGTTGTTCAAACATTAATATCTCTGGGCGCGCGCTCTGGTTTTGGGGTCCCAGGTGAGAGCTATCTGGCCGTATTGGATGCTTTTTGCGACGCACCCGGTTTTCGCTTCATTGGCTGCCGAAATGAAGGCGGTGCGGCTTTTATGGCGGAGGCCTGGGCGAAGTTAACCGGAGAGGTGGGCCTGTGTTTCGTCACCCGCGGTCCTGGCGCCACCAACGCCAGCATCGGGGTGCATACGGCGATGCAAGCCTCAACGCCAATGCTGCTCTTCGTTGGACAGGTTGGGCTCGAACATCAAGGTCGCGAAGCGTTTCAAGAGCTGGATTACCGCCAAGTCTTCGGTCCCATTGCAAAATATGCCACCGAAATTACCGATGTGTCGCGCACCCCGGAAATCATCCGCCGGGCGTGGTCTATGGCCATCTCAGGCCGTCCTGGTCCGGTGGTGGTCGCACTGCCGGAGGATGTCTTAACACAATCTGCCGAGATTGAGATCCCAACCACTGAGATCCTGGCCCCAAAATCGGCCGCGGTTGCAGCGGATCTGGAGCAGTTGGCGGTCAAGCTACAAAGCGCTGAGCGCCCCGTGATCTTGGCCGGTGGCGGCCGATGGGACGCTCAGGATCGCAGCGCATTGCAGGCCTGTGCGCATAAGTTGAACATTCCGGTGGTCACGGGTTTTCGCTATCACGATCTTTTTGACAATACAGATCCGCTTTTTGTCGGTGAGGCGGGCGTTGGCATGACCGCCAATACCAAACGCGTCCTCACGGAGGCGGATGCGGTCCTGGCCGTCAACCTGCGCTTTGGCGAGATGACGACCGATGCTTTCACCCTCTTTGGCGCCAATCGCGGCGCACAATGGATTGCGCAATCGCATCGTTCAGGTGATGAGTTTCACAAATATGTTGCGCCTAATTTGAGCATGATTTCCGATCCCGCCCCGCTGCTGCAAGGGCTGATGGCGCGGCTAGAGGCCGCCGCCATGCGTCAAGATCCGGCTTGGGCCAAATCAGCGCGTGCAGGATTTGAGGCCGCGCAAACCGCCAAGGCCCAACCGAGCCCGGTTGATATGGGCGTGGTCACACGCACTGTCCAGGCAATGTTGCCCGCAGATGCCATCGTCTCCAATGGCGCAGGAAATTTCGCCATTTGGCCCAATAAATTTATGCAGTTTTCTCAGCACCAGCGGCTGCTTGCGCCGCAGTCGGGCGCCATGGGCTATGGCCTGCCAGCGGCAATTGCCGCGAAGGTTGAGTATCCAGAGCGCTGCGTGGTCTGTTTTGCTGGCGATGGTGATTTCCAAATGAACTGCCAAGAGCTTGGGGCCGCGTTGCAAGCCCAGGCTCGGCCCATCGTGCTGATCGTCAACAATGGCAGCTATGGCACCATACGCATGCACCAAGAGCGACATTTTCCGCGGCGTGTCAGCGGCACCGAAATGATCAACCCGGATTTTACAACTCTGGCGCGGGCCTATGGTTTTCACGGCGAGCGGGTCGCGCGCACGGAGGAATTCGCCGATGCCTTTTCCCGCGCCCTGGCCAGCCCGACCGGTGCCGTTCTCGACCTTAATGTGGCATCCGAGGCGATCACGCCCGCAATGACGATCAAAGATCTACAGGCGCTTTCAGAGCATTAGAGCGCCAGCGCCAGCCGGGTACCTTGGTCAATCGCGCGGCGTGCGTCCAATTCCGCCGCCACATCGGCGCCGCCAATTAAATGCGCCTGTGGCAAATCCACAGCTAGGCTGCGCTCCGGTTCTTGTCCGGCGCAAAGAACGATGCTGTCCACCTGCAGCAGGCGCGCAGTGCCGGCCTGGATGATATGCAGCCCAGCATCGTCGATCTTTTCATAACTCACCCCAGCCATCATCTGCACCCCGCGTTTGGCCAGATTTGTGCGGTGAATCCAACCGGTGGTTTTACCCAGGCCCGCGCCCACTTTCTTGGACTTGCGTTGCAACAAAAAGACCTCACGGGCGGCAGGGGAGATCTGTGGCACCATGCCTTCGACGCCGCCACGGGCTTGAAAGCTCATATCAATGCCCCATTCCTTCATGAAGGTCTCGATATCTTGACTGGCCGAGGGGCCGCTATGGATCAAATATTCGCTGATATCAAAGCCGATGCCACCGGCGCCAATCACCGCAACGCGCGGACCGACGGGCGCGCCTGATATCACATCGAGGTAACCCAAAACCTTGGGATGATCGATGCCGGGAATATCCGGTCGGCGCGGAATGACGCCGGTGGCCAAGATCACCTCATCGAATGCGGCCAGCGTTGCTGCCGCGACCCGATGGTTCAATTTCAATGTGACTCCGCTGAGCTCAATTTCCTTGTTGAAATAGCGTAAAGTTTCATAAAATTCCTCTTTTCCAGGTATTTGCTTGGCAATGTTAAACTGCCCTCCAATCTGGTTTGCGGAGTCAAACAGGGTCACTTTATGACCACGCCGGGCGGCTGTTGTCGCTGCTGCGAGCCCGGCCGGCCCCGCGCCAACCACGGCGATCTGTTTGATCGTTTGGGCTGGCCTGAGGTGCATATGCGTTTCATTACAGGCGAAAGGGTTGACCAAGCAGGAGGTGATTTGGCCGCTGAAAATAGCATCCAAACAGGCCTGGTTACAGCCGATACAGGTATTGATTTCGTCGGATTTGCCCGCCGCGGACTTGGCGACGAATTTGGCATCTGCCAAAAATGGGCGTGCCATGGAGACCATATCCGCATCACCGCGGGCAATCACCGCCTCGGCCACCTCGGGTGTGTTGATCCGATTAGATGTGATGACCGGGATCGGCATTTCGGCCCTTAGGCGCGCACTGACCCAGGTGAAGGCGGCGCGGGGCACTGAGGTGGCGATGGTTGGAATTCGCGCTTCATGCCAGCCGATACCTGTGTTGAAAATTGTGGCCCCAGCCGCTGCGATTTCATGGCCCAATGTGATCACTTCTTCGATCGAAGAGCCGCCTTCAACCAGATCAATCATCGACAAGCGAAAGATGATGATGAACTCAAGGCCGACCGCTTGTCGCACCTGCCGGACAATCTCAACGGCCAAACGGATACGGTTTTCATAGCTTCCGCCCCACTGATCGGTGCGGTGATTTGTGCGCAGGGCAATGAACTGGTTGAGTAGATACCCCTCGGAGCCCATAATCTCCACCCCGTCATATCCAGCCGATTGGGCCAGTTGCGCCGCGCGCACGAAATCGGCGATTTGCTGTTCAATCCCGGCTTGATCTAATTCTTTGGGTTTGACCGGATTGATCGGAGCCTGCAGCGGTGAGGGGGCCACCGCATTGGGGTTATAGGCGTAGCGCCCGGTGTGTAGGATTTGCATGGCGATTTTGCCACCGGCGGCATGAACCGCATCGGTGACAATGCGGTGCTCTGCGGCCTCCTCCGGGGTGGTCATGACGGCAGCGCCAAGCCCAACGCCGCCTTCCGCATTCGGGCCAATCCCCCCGGTGACGATCAAAGCCGCACCACCGGCTGCGCGTTCGGCATAAAAGGCGGCCATACGTTCGAACCCATGCTCCGCTTCCTCAAGGCCCAAATGCATGGAGCCCATGACCACTCGGTTTTTCAGCTTCGTGAAACCCAGATCAAGGGGTTGAAAAAGATGCGGATAATGGGGGTTGGACATAGGGACCTCAAGATGTGTGATGCGAACAGATCATGGGGTTTATCCTATGATTGCAAGCGTTCCGTCACGGAAGACTGGGATCAGAGCTGGCCGGCCTCCGTCAAAACCTTTCGCGCGGCGCGGAAACATTCCAAGGCCTGCGGCACGCCGCAATAGATGCCGATCACGTGAATAATCGCGCGGATCTCTTCAACGGTGACCCCATTGTTCAGCGCTCCTTTGCAATGCAATTCCCATTCATGCATTTTCCCCAAGGCGCCAATCATCGACAGGTTCATCATTGAGCGCGTTTTGGCGTCAATCACATCATCGCCCCAGCCAAAGCCCCAACACCAGGCGGTCATCGCCTCTTGGAAAGGCCGGGTAAATTCATCGGCCGCGGCAAGATTTTGGGTGACATATTCCGCGCCCAGCGTGGCTTTGCGCTGCTCTAAACCTTTGAGAAACAGATCTTCGTCGAAAGTGCTCATGTGGTGTCCTTTCCATAGTTTTGTGGCAGTCTGCATTATTTTTCGGCAGGTGACAGGTGTTTTTGGCGGCGGCAGTGTTTTTCTTTCCGGCGATTTGCCTGCGCAAGATATGTTCTTTCGGCCCGCAAGGATTTAAGGTGCCTTCAAAGGAAGTGGCCGTTATGATTCATCCCTATTATACACAGGCGTCGGCGGCGTTTCACGCGGGCGTTGCCGCCGCAGATCCCGCGGAGGCGGTGCGCCGGTCATTGCCGGAATTTGACATGCCGCCTACCGTGATTGCTGTGGGAAAAGCGGCTCTGAGTATGGCCGGCATGGCGCGATCCCTTCTGGGGCCATTGCCGGCACTTGTCGTTGCCACGAACCCCGAAAATGCCGCGCGGACCGATGGGCTGCCCCCGATGCCGGAGGCGCGGATCTTTGCCGCGGCCCATCCCATTCCAGACCAAATTGGCCTTGATGCGGCGCAAGCGGTAAAAGCGGCGCTTGTTGCGGCCAGCCGGGCTGGCCGTCCGGTATTGTGCTTGATTTCCGGCGGTGGTTCGGCGCTCTTGCCTGCTCCGGTTGTGGGCGTGTCGCTTCAAGATAAAATGGCGGTGAATGCGCAGCTCTTGGCAAGCGGGGCGGATATTGAGGTGATGAACCTAATTCGCCAGCAACTGTCCGAGTTGAAGGGCGGGGGGATGCTGCGTTATGCGGCGCCAAGCCCGGTGACAGCGCTGATTTTGTCGGATGTGATTGGGGATGATTTGCGGGCTGTGGCCAGCGGTCCCACGGTCTCTCCAATCGGGACAAAAGCTGAAGCACGGGATATTTTGCACCAACTTGATATATGGGAGGCCTTGCCCGAGACCGTGCGGCGGGTTCTGCTCAGCGCGGATGTGCCTCAAGACTTGCCAGATGCGCGCAATCTGTTGATCGGCTCTAATGGGCAAAGCCTTGCGGCTATGGGCGCGGCCTATCCGGCGGCAAGGTTGCATCCGCAGCCTCTGATCGGAGATGTGACTGAGGCGGTGCGACGGGTTGCAGACATGGGGCGGGGGGCGCATGTCTTTGGCGGCGAGACAACCGTCAAGCTGACCGGCACTGGCCGTGGTGGGCGCAATCAAGATTTGGCTCTGCGGCTGGCGCTTTTGGCTGAAGCGGAGGCTTGGCAAGGCCCTTGGCTTTACCTGCAAGCGGGCACAGATGGCAGAGATGGCCCCACGGATGCGGCGGGCGGGGTGGTCTGTGAGACCACATTGGCTCAAATTCGCGCCGCTGGGCTGGATCCGGCAGGCCTGCTGGACAACAACGACGCCTATCGCGCGCTTGCGGCGGCGGGTGGTTTGCATATCACCGGCGCAACTGGCACCAATGTGGCAGACCTTGGCCTCTTAATTCGCAGCTGACCTTTGCCACCGGCTGCAACCCTCAACCCATGACTTGGAGATTTTCATGCGTATTTACCTTTCTGGCGAAATTCACACCGATTGGCGAGATCAAATCATTGCGGCTTGCGGGGATCTCAACCTCTCTTTTGATGGGCCGGTGACGGATCATGCCGCCAGCGATGATTGTGGTGTTGAGATTTTGGGGGCGGAGCCGAATAAGTTTTGGCATGACCGCAAAGGCGCGCAGCTCAACGCCATTCGCACCCGCACCGGTATCGAACAAGCCGATGTCGTTGTTGTGCGGTTTGGTGAGAAATACAAACAATGGAACGCCGCTTTTGATGCCGGCTATGCGGCGGCGCTGGGCAAACCTCTTATTGTTATGCATCAAGATGAGCATCAGCACGCCCTGAAAGAAGTGGATGCCGCAGCTCTGGTGGTGGCGCAAACCCCGCAACAAGTGGCCGCAGCGCTGCGGTATGTGATGACGGGGGCTTTGCTCAAGTAAAGATCTCTGCATACCCCAGCTGCCAAGCCAAAACACTTTGCCCGGTGGCAACACCGGGCAGGCGCCGCGCTCATTTCATGTTGAAATGGCGTTATGCAGAGGTCTTAAGTAACGGAACACGGGCCGCACCGGCACCGCCCTCTGAGATTTTGGGCCGTCAGATGTTCAGCGGTGGCACGGGCGCGCCATAGAGCCAATCACTGCGCCTATGCACCAGCGACGGGGTCAGCTGTCCGGCCAGCCAAATCGGCGCATAGGCCATCAGCTGCGCCAATCGGCTTGATTTGTGAAACAGCTGTAGGTTTTGCGCCGACACCCGCTGGACCCTGCTGCTGCGGTCAATACGCTGGGCATAGTGCCGGGCGCAGGCGGCGACAATATCAGGCCCCACCGCCGCGCCAAGCACGCGCGCCAGGTGATAGCCATCCTCGAGCGATTGCACCGCACCCTGTGCCATAGAGGGCAGCATTGGATGGGCCGCATCGCCCAGAAGCATCACATGGCCGTCCTGCCATTTTGGCAATGGGGCCCTGTCAAAGAGTGCCCATTTGTGCAGCACCTCTGCCTGTTCGAGTATCGCCAAGAGGGGCGGGGCCCAGCCGTTGAAATCCGCCAGGGCCTCTTGCCGATCGCCCGTGCGGCTCCAGCTTTCCTCGCGCCAAGTCCTTTGCTCGACAATACCCACAAAATTGACCAAAGCCCCGCCGCGCACATAGGTGGTGACCGCGTGTTTTTTGGGCCCGGCCCAGATGCAGCCGGAAGGCGGCGGGGCCAGAGCGCCGAGCTGTGCCGCTGGCACCAATGCGCGCCAGGCGTAATTTCCGGTAAATCGAGGCGCGTCTGGGCCAAGCATTTGGTGACGGATCCTCGAGTGAATGCCATCCGCACCGATCACCAAATCCGCCTGAATGCGCCGGCCATTTGCCAAAATCACCTCGGCACCGTCTTTGCAGGGCGCATAGCCGCGCACAGGGCAACCGGTTTGCATAGCGCCGGGTTGCAGCGCGTCCAGCCGCGCGCTTAAAGCGGTGATAAGATCGGCGCGATGCACCTGGAGGTAGCGCGCGCCCCAGCGCTGGGCGGCAACGCCCTTCATGGGCAGATAAAGGATTGGGCGCCCTGAGACACCCATTCGAATTTCGATTGCTTCGGGTTCGAAAACCGCGGGCTCAAGGCGTTCCATCACGCCGATATGTTCGAGAATTTTAACCCCATTGGGGCTGATTTGCAGCCCAGCGCCAATTTCGGTGATCTCAGGGGCCTGTTCAAACACTTGAACGTCCCAGCCGGTCAAGCGCAGGCAGATGGCGGCGCATAACCCGCCGATGCCGCCTCCGACGATCAGGGCCTGCCGGTGCATGGTCGTCTTCCTTCCCTGTGTGGGCTGTGATTGCGGGCCGCGCGGTATTGGTTTGATCCAAATTGCCACGCGTGTTGCATCAGCTCATCCACTGGCCACCGTCCACATTATAGGTCTGTGATACAATGTAATCCGCTTCGGCGGAAGCTAAGAAAACCGCCATGCCACTCAGATCGGCCGGAACCGCAAAACGGCCGGCTGGCACGCCCGCGGCGACCTCTGTTTTCTTTTGCCCCAGCGCCTTGCCCTCCAATTTGGCAAACATAGCATCCACATGTTCCCAATGCGCCCCATCCACGACCCCGGGGGCGATGGCATTCACATTGATACCATATTTGATCAAGTTCAGCCCAGCCGATTGCGTCATGGAAATCACGGCCGCCTTGGTGGAACAGTAGACCAAAACCAGGCTTTCGCCGCGCCGTCCGGCTTGCGATGCCATATTGATGATCTTGCCGCCATGGCCCTGTGCAATCATCTGGCGAGCCGCGGCCTGCATGGTAAAGAGCGTCCCGGCCACATTGACCGCATAGAGCCGCTCATAGCTTTCGCGGGTGATATCGACGGTTTCAGCCGCATCAAAGAGGGCGGCATTGTTCAGAAGAATGTCGATTTTTCCGGTCTTGGCCACGACTTGAGCCAGTGCTGCATCAATGCTGGTTTGATCGGTCACATCCAGCGGCACCGCATAGGCCCCTTTGCCCAGCTGAGCTGCCGTAGTCTCTGCGGCGTCGAGATTGATATCTGCGATGGCGACGGTTGCGCCTTCTTCGAGATATTTTTCCGCAAAGCCGCGCCCAATGCCGCGCGCGGCGCCGGTGATGAGGGCGGATTTTCCGTTCAACCTGGTCATGTCTTTGTCCTTTGTGATCTACTTATCCTCCGGCTTATGCCGTGTTCTATGCGCTTTTCCAATTGTAGCTGACATTTTCAGCGCCGCTAGCACCGAAGGCCCGCACTGCCGCGATTTTGGGAGGTGTCATTCTTGCTTGCCAGATTGCGCAATCTGCCCCCTGGGGGGATTGGGCAGAGGCTTTTGCGTCAGAGCGATGACCGCACCCAAAAGCAGCAGTCCTGATGCGCCCAGAAGGCTGATGCCGATGTCGCCGGCCAAGTCTCCCAATAGCCCGGCAGCATAGGGCCCAAGGGTCTGCGCAACGGCAAAGACGACCGTGAAAAGGCTGATGGCCGCCCCCCAGCTGTGCGCCGGCAGGTTTTGACGGGCAAAATTGGTCACGGCACTGGGGGCCATAAATACCGAAAGGCCAAAAATAACCGCAGCACTCAACAAAGATATGTTTCCAGGAAACAGCACCGGCAGCGCCGATCCCAAAGCGATGCAGGTTAAAATCATGGCCAATGGCAGGCCTGAGGCGTGGCGCGCAAGGATAGCTCGCCACACCAAGGGGGAAATACAGATGCTCAGTCCCAAGAGTATCCAAACAGCCGCGATGAAGCTGGCGCTGGCGGCCTGCTGTGTCATCCAGGCGGATAAAAATGTCAAAAACACGATATAGCCCAATCCAAAGCCAGCATATCCGGCCAATTGTGCCCAGATTTGAGAGATTGGCAGGGGCGCTCGGGCCTTTGCTTGCGGCGGCGCTGGACGCTTGAGCTTTGCGGCTGACCACAGGCACAGTGGTAAAAATAGCAAGCAGATTGCAGCGATAATGACCCAGGCTAAGGGCCAGTGATCCGCGCCGTAATGATCTAAAAACAGCGGCAGGCTCGCGCCTGATAAAACAATTGCCAAGCCGCCACCGGTTCCAAATAAGATGGCAATGGCCAGGGCATTGCGGCGCGGATCATTTGGAAACAGCCCAGCGGCCAAAACGCCGGCAGTGGAGAAAGACATGGCCCCAAAAAAGCCGACCAAAACGCGCCACAGAGTTTGCCACCAAAGCTCCGCGATCAACCCGGTCGCCAGCAGCGCCAGGTTGGTGGTGATCAATCCAAAGGAGAATAGAGATGTCGCCGAATAGCGCCCGATCATGAGCATCGTCACCACAGCGCCCGCGATATAGCCCAGCGCATTGGCCGTATTGAGCCACCCGGCTTGGGCATAGTTCCACCCCAAATCCGACTGCATTGCCGGCAATATCAACCCATAGGCAAATCGGGCAAAGCCATTGGTCACCGTCACCCCCAGCGCCAGCCCTGCCAGCACCAACCACGGCCGTTTGTGTAGCTCTGTCACCTCGGTGTGTTCCTATGTCTGGTTACGTGATGGGCCTTAAGTGGGCGCAAGGCTTTGCCTTTGTTCGGTGAGGCTAGGCGATTGAGCCAGCCGGGTCCAGCGGCACTTGCACAGAAACAAATTGCCAAAGCCTGGGCCGCGCCCTAGGTTTTGGCTCAAATGCCGGAAGGCGCGATAATTGGGAGAGTGATATGCCGCAAACTGCAGATACCAACCGCCGAGTGGTTCTCTCCGAGCGGCCAAATGGCCTGCCGGATGCCAAGACTTTGCAGTTGGAGCATAGCGAGGTGCCCACACCCGGTGCGGACCAGGTGCTGTTGCGCACGCGTTACCTGTCGCTTGATCCTTACATGCGCGGGCGCATGAATGACGCCAAGTCCTATGCGGAGCCTGTCAAATTAGGTGAGGTCATGACCGGGCAGGTGGTGGCAGAAGTCATGCAAAGCAATTGCGAGGGCTACGCGCCTGGCGATCATGTTCTGGCCGGAAGCGGCTGGCAAGACTATGCGCTCAGCGATGGCACTGATCTGCGAAATCTTGGTCAAACGCCCCAAAATCCCTCTTGGTATTTGGGTATTTTGGGGATGCCAGCCTATACAGCCTATGCGGGTTTGCTTGAAATTGGCGCGCCGCAGCCGGGAGAAACCGTTGTGGTGGCGGCGGCCTCTGGACCGGTGGGCGCAACTGTGGGGCAAATCGCCAAGATCAAAGGCTGCCGCGTGGTCGGGATCGCTGGCGGCCCGGAAAAATGTGCCCATGTGGTTGAGAATTTGGGATTTGACGCCTGTTTGGATCACAAGTCTGAAACCTTTGCGGCTGATCTGAAAGCAGCCTGCCCGCAGGGCGTGGATATTTACTTCGAAAATGTGGGCGGCAAGGTGCTTTATGCGGTGCTGCCGCTGTTGAATGCCTTTGCCCGCATGCCCGTTTGCGGTGTGGTGTCGTGGTATAATCTCTCTGGTTTGCCGGATGGGCCTGACTTTGGACCGGCCATCATGGGTACGATCTTGCGGATGAAGGTGAAAGTGCAAGGCTTCATCATCTATGACAGCTTTCCGCCCAGTCTGTTCAAGGACTTCATTCGCGACATGACCGGATGGCTGGAAAGCGGGGAGGTCACATACAAAGAGCAAGTGATCGACGGCCTCGAACACGCCCCCGCAGCGCTCAATGACCTGCTTTTGGGCAATAGTTTTGGTAAAATGGTGGTCAAGGTGGGCTAGGTGCCGATTGTGGCGCGTTTTTGGCACCCTATGCCCGGGCTCGAAAATTCGGAACCGCACCGGCGGGCTGCGATCCTCTGCCCTTAAGCTCTATTGTTGTTCACGCAGAGTTCAGATAACTTACCGCCCGGTAACCCGTTCAATGCGAAGTGAAATAAGTGACTGAAAATAAATCAGATATCCTAACATCCTCCGCCCGCCTATCGGTGGCGCCGATGATGGCTTGGACAGATCGTCATTGTCGCGTGTTTCATCGGATGATCTCGCGGGAGGTTTTGCTCTATACAGAGATGGTGACGGCCCCGGCTTTGGTTCTGGGCGGGGCGCTTAGGCTGTTGGATTTCAGCCCCGAAGAGCAACCGGTGGCTTTGCAGCTTGGGGGTTCGGACCCCGAGCAATTGGCAAAGGCAACGGCTCTCGGGGCGGCCCATGGTTACGGGGAGATCAACCTCAATCTCGGATGCCCTTCGGATCGCGTGCAATCGGGGCGCTTTGGCGCTGTGCTTATGACGGAGCCGGACCTTGTGCGCGCCTGCCTTGAGCGGATGCAGGAGGCCAGCGCAGCCGAGGTGACAGTGAAATGCCGCATCGGCGTGGATGACCAGGTTGTTGAAGACAGCCTGCCGGCGTTTTTATCCATGATTGAGCGCACCGGGGTGACGCGGGTGATCATCCATGCGCGTAAGGCCTGGCTGCAGGGGCTCAGTCCGAAAGAAAACCGTGACATCCCGCCGCTGGACTATGATCTGGTTCTTCGGATGAAACAGATGTTCCCCGGCTTGCACCTTACCTTGAATGGCGGGGTGGCCCATCTGCCTGATGCCTGCGCCCATCTTGAGGCCGGGCTTGATGGGGTGATGATCGGTCGTGCGGCCTATCATACGCCCTATGAGATTTTATCACGCGCCGATTGCGACATCTTTTGTAGCAGCAAGACCCCGGCGCCTGAGGCACAATGCATTGCAGAACAGATGATCCCCTATATCGAAGCCCATTTGCAGCAAGGTGGGCGGCTGCATCAGATCACGCGCCATATGTTTGGCCTGTTTTCAGGACAGCCCGGCGCGCGGCATTGGCGACGACGCCTGTCAGAGCTGGGTGCGCAACACAATGCGCAGATCGCCGATTATCGGCTATTACTAGAGGAACGCGCCGCGCTGTCGCAGCGTCAAGAAGAATTGGATCTCAATTGATGGATATACCCACCCTATTGCCTGTGCTTGCGAGTTTGATCGTGATCGGCGGGTTTGCAGGATTTTTGGCCGGTTTGCTGGGCGTAGGCGGCGGTATTGTCTTGGTGCCGGCATTTTTCTATGCCTTTCAATCTTTAGGATATGACGGCCCCCAGCTCATGCAGGTCTGTTTGGCGACCTCTCTGGCCACCATCATCGTGACTTCCATCCGCTCAACGCAAAGTCACCATAAGAAAGGCGCAGTGGATTGGCAGATCTTGCGCCAATGGGCGCCCGGTATCGCCGTTGGCGCCATATTGGGCGTGGCTTTGGCTGCCAATTTGCAATCGCAAATGTTGCAACTGATCTTTGGGGGTTTGGGCGCGACTATTGGGATGTATTTGGCTTTTGGCCGGCAATCTTGGAGCATTGGCGAGGCCCTGCCGACCGGCCTTTGGCGCATCGTGATTGCGCCGCTTTTGGGCGGGCTTTCGGTATTGCTTGGTATCGGGGGCGGCTCGCTCGGCGTGCCGTTCATGACCTTGCACCGTGTCCCTATTCACAGGGCGGTCGCAACGGCGGCGGGCTTTGGGCTGGCCATTGCTGTGCCCTCGGCACTGGCCTGGCTCTTTGTTTCGGTTGATGCGCCGCGCCTGCCTTGGACGTTGGGGGCGGTGAACCTTCCGGCCTTCTTCGTGATCATTCCGATGACTTTCATTTTTGCGCCTATCGGCGCCAATGTGGCGCACCGTATGGATGCGCGGCCACTCAAGCGCTTGTTTGGAGCGTTTTTGTTGCTGGTTGCGGCCAATATGGTGCGCAGTGCTCTATGGGGGTAGCGGCCCAGATAGAGGCACTCGGGACGGCGGGCTGGGCCAAGTTTTCCGCCGATGCTCATCTTGAGGCCTGGGCGGCGCATGTGGCACCCATTGCCGCAGCGCTCTCGCAAAATCCAGAGCATAGGGCCGATTGGCTCCGACATGGGGGCACTTGGTTTGCAGGGGTTAATATTTTGGCCAATGATGCGCAGGGCCGTGTAGAGCAGGGGCCTGCGCTTGGCGGGGCGGTTGTGGACTGTCTGACTGCGTTGCATGGGCCAATGTCCCTCGACCGCGGTCAAATTTCGGTCACCTATCCGGGCTATCCGGCTTTCGATGGGCAAGAAAGCGCCGCGGCACATCGCTACCGCGTCAATCGCGCAGCCGCTCATGTGGATGGTCTTTTGGCCATCGGGCCAGAGCGCCGCCGTTTTGTGCATGAGCCGCATCAATATGTGCTGGGAATTCCCTTGGGCAAAAGCAACGCGGAGGCCAGCCCTCTGGTGATTTGGGAAGGCAGTCACAGCCTCATCCGCGCGGCTTTTAAATCCGTATTGGACAGTCTGCCGGTGGCGCAATGGGGTGCAGTCGATCTGACAGAGGTCTATCACAAAGCCCGCAAAGACTGTTTTGACCGCTGCCGCCGAAAGAGCATTCTTGCTCAGCCGGGGGAGTGCTATGTGCTACACCGTTTGGCTTTGCATGGGATTGCGCCTTGGGGGGCGGGAGCGCAGGCACCACCGGAGGGGCGCATCGTAGCCTATTTTCGGCCTCAAACGCAGGGCAATCTGAATGAGTGGCTCAATGGTGAGTATTAGCGTGCCTTGCATAGGCGAAGGTCGCTTTCAAATCTCTGTTGGATTAAATCCGGTCCTTTGGAAGAATTCACCCAAGATTGGGCAGGCGGCTGGCGCGTCCGCCGCGGCGTTTTTGTACGCGGGGTGCACGTTGGGGCAGCTCAGCCATGATCTCGCGCCTTTGCTCGGGGCTCAATTGCGACCAGCTGCCAATCTCCTCAATCGAGCGGTAACAGCCGATGCAGATCCGCTCGCCCGGGTGAATGGAGCACAGCTTGATGCAGGGGCTGTCAATCTCATCTCTTTTCCAAAGATCGTCGATATTTTGCGCTTTCATGTCACCGTCCGAATATGTCGCGCACGATCTAGAGCGCCTTGTAAGATATAACCTGCCGCGACGTGATCTATGACTTCGGCGCGACGTTTGCGAGACGTATCCGCCTCCAGCAAGGCCCGCTCGGCGGCCACAGTGGAGAGGCGCTCGTCCCAATAGCCAATCGGCAGATCGGTCAAGCGCGCGAGATTGCGGACAAAGGCCCGGGTGGATTGGCAGCGCGGGCCTTCTGATCCGTCCATATTGCGCGGCAGGCCCAAGATGATCGCACCGATTTCTCGGTCCGCAATAATCTGCAGCAAAGCTTCGGCATCTTTGGAAAACTTTACCCGCCGTATCGTGTGCAGAGGGGTTGCAGAGCTCAGGAGACGATCAGAGACCGCCACGCCAATCGTTTTTGTGCCAAGATCCAGACCCATCCAAGAGCTGCCAGCGCGCGCCTGGGTCATCAGATCGCCGATGTCCTCACAGATCATGGCCAGATGCCAGCCGATTGCGCTGCGCCTTGCAGGATTTCGAGATCACCGGGGCGGGATGCAAAGACTTGCACGGCCTCGTCAAAGATCTCGCGCGCGCTCGTCGTCTCGCCCAAGACCCCATAGGCGACGATAAGTTGCGCCCAATCGGGGGCGGGTCCACCCTCAGTGGCGAGGCGATCAGCGAGGCCTGTCACCATGGAGGCAATCATCGCGCTGCGGTCTTCTGCACTCATCTCAGCGGCAGATTGCATATCTTCCGCGCTTGGGCCTTTGACGGCCGGCGGGTCATAAGTGACCCCAGCGATTTGTGCCAAATCTGTAATGGTGCGCCGGATCAGCGGGATGTAGGGGGCAGTTTCTGGTCCGGCCTCCAGCAATTTGCGCCAAATGCCAAAGGTGCGATCGGGCCGGCCAATAGCGTCGAAATACATGCCCATGCGAAACAGCGCCAGCTTGTGGTTGGGATCACGCCGCAGGGCCTCGCGCAGGGCAGTTTCGGCCTCACGAGAGATATAGGTATCAGCCGCCATGATCAGCAATTCTGCGTAGGCATACCATTCATCTGCGGTGGCCTCAGCGCCCTTGAGCTCCAAGACCCGCGCTTGCGCTTGATGCGCACTGGCAAAATTGCCCAATCGCGATTCGGCTTTTGCCAAGAGCTCATGGCCCTGGATATCCCCTGGCCGCGCCTCCAAAGCCGCGCGCAGTTCAGTGACCAATTGCACATAGTCCGGTTCCGTGGCGGTGTCATTGGCAGGCGCGCGCGCCTCCGCTGTCTCTTGAGCTAATCTATTTGCTTTTAGGGTCTCAGACTGCGCATAGCGTTCCGCGATAGGGCTATCGGGCACAGAGGGCGCGCCGATTTGGCTATAAAGGCCCGCGCCCAACAGACAGGCCAGAATACTGCCGCCTGCAAAAGCCCATAACCCGCGGTCTTGTGCGCTCGGATTGGGCTGATGGCCCGATGCGCGGGCCGCTGAAATCATGCGGCGGCCAATTTCCGCGCGCATCGCCGCAAATTCCTCATCGCGCAACACGCCTTTGGCCAAGTCGCGTTCCAATCCGCGCAATTGTTCGGCATAGACATCGACATCGCGCATAACAGGCACGGCTGCGCGCTGGGCCTGCAACAGCATCACCCCGCCGATCAATAGAACCGCCAAAACAAATAGTGCAGCAGAAAAGATCATAAATCACTCCAATAAGTATCGATCGCCTTCCGCCCGATGACAGCGGTTGCTATCGCTCTATATTGGATCGATCAATGTCGCAATAATTTCACACAAGGACGCTGGTGAGGTGCTGTGTCGCGGCATTTTAAGAGATAAGACGCGCAAGCACCCAAGGGGGATTCTAATATGAAGCGAAATTCAGTCTTTGCTGTCGCGCGCGAGGCGATGCGTCAACACAGTGGTTGGGGCCGCACCTGGGGCAATCCCGAGGCCAAAAAGGCCTATGACGTGGTCATTATTGGTGCGGGGGGCCATGGTCTCGCCACGGCTTATTATCTGGGCAAGAATTTCGGCATCACCAATGTGGCTGTGATCGAAAAAGGCTGGCTGGGCGGTGGCAACACAGGGCGCAACACGACTATTATTCGCTCAAACTATCTGCAAGATCCTTCGGCGGCGATCTATGAAAAGGCGCGCTCTTTGTATGAGACGATGAGCCAAGATCTCAACTATAATGTGATGTTCAGCCCCCGCGGCGTGATGATGCTGGCGCAAACACATCATGAGGTGCGCGGATATCAACGCACAGCCCATGCCAATTCGCTGCAAGGTGTGAAGACACAATTCATCTCACCTGCTCGGGTCAAAGAGCTTTGTCCGATCATGAATATCGACGGGCCGCGTTATCCGGTTTTAGGGGCGTTATGGCAAGCGCGCGGCGGCTCGGCGCGCCATGACGCGGTCGCCTGGGGTTATGCGCGGGCTTGCACCGATATGGGCATGCATATTTTGCAAAAAACCGAAGTGACCGGCATCACCCAATCTGGCGGTAATGTGACCGGGGTTGACACCAGCCGTGGTCATATCGCCTGTAAAAAACTCGGCATGGTTGTGGCGGGACACGCCTCTGTGGTGGCCAATATGGCCGGCTTTCAATTGCCCATTGAATCTGTTCCGCTGCAGGCTTTGGTCAGCGAGCCGATCAAACCCTGCATGGATGTGGTTGTGATGGCCAATACGGTTCACGGCTATATGAGCCAATCGGACAAGGGCGAGATGGTGATTGGCGGTGGCACAGATGCTTATAATGCCTATACGCAACGCGGCTCATTTCATCATCTAGAAGAGACTGTCCGCGCGTTGATTGAAACCTTCCCCATGGTGTCGCGCCTGAAGATGCTGCGGCATTGGGGCGGTATTGTCGATGTTACAGGGGACCGCTCACCCATTTTGAGCAAAACCCCGTTGGGCAACACCTTTATCAACTGCGGTTGGGGCACAGGCGGGTTCAAAGCCATTCCGGGATCTGGCTGGGGCTTTGCCGAGCTCATGGCCAAGGGGGAAAGCCCGCTTACGGAACAATTTGGGCTCGATCGCTTTCGCGCTGGGCGGTTTATTGATGAAAGCGTTGCGGCAGGGGTGGCGCACTGATGACCTGTCACACAGATATCCTCCCCCGCGCTATCGTTCTTAACTCGACAAAGGGAGCCTTGCCATGCTCATCCTAAATTGCCCCTATTGCGGCTGCGACAAAGATGAAACGGAACTGTCAGCTGGCGGCGAGGCGCATTTGAAGCGCTTTGGTCCCGGCGCCACTGACGCGGAGTTTGAGGGCTATTTATTTGGCCGGGTAAACCCCAAAGGGGTGCATTTCGAGCGCTGGCGCTGTGCCTCTGGCTGCGGAAAATGGTTTCACGCCGCCCGCTGCACGGCAACGCTAGAGGTTTTTGGCACCTATAAGGCCCAGACCCTTGAGCCGCCTCAAGCCATTAAGGATGCGATCAGTGCCAAACGGCCCGGTTGGACTTGGAGGGATTTCTCATGATGGGTGTCTCTTCACTCTATACGCCTGCGAGAAGCCGGCATAATTTTCGCAAAAATGGAGCTGCCCAATGAGCACCCGTCTTGCCAGCCATGGCCGGTTAATCAACCGCGCCAAAGCGCTTTCCTTCACCTTCAATGGCAAGGTTATGTCCGGCTTTGAGGGCGATACTTTGGCGGCCTCTCTTTTGGCCAATGATCAAATGCTGATGGGCCGATCGTTCAAATATCACCGTCCGCGCGGCGTTTTGGCGTCAGGTGGCGAAGAGCCCAATGCCTTGATCAACCTGGGCGTTGAAAGCGGATTTGAACCCAATGCGCGCGCCACAACCACTGAGACATTTTCAGGTTTGACAGCCGCGTCACAAAATCATTTTCCCTCGTTGGAATTTGACGTGGGTGCAATCAATTCGAAACTGTCGCGTTTCCTGCCGGCTGGCTTTTATTACAAGATGTTCATTCACCCGCGCTCCTTTTGGAAACATATTTATGAGCCGATCATTCGTCATTCCGCAGGTCTGGGCAAAGCGCCTAAAGCGCGTGATCAGGACAGCTATGAGCATTACTATCATCATTGCGAGGTGATGGTGGTGGGCGGCGGAATTGCCGGGCTGCAAGCGGCGCGTTCGGCGGCTGCAACCGGAGTTCGGGTTTTGCTGGTCGAGCAAACCGCGCATTGGGGCGGACGCGCGCCGGTGGATGGGGTTGTGATTGATGGTCTGGCGGCGGAAGATTGGGTGGCGCAAACTTTGGCAGAGCTGGCCGCTTGCGACAATGTTGTGATCCGCAATCGCACCCAAGGCTCTGGGGTTTATGACCACGGATATGCTTTGGCCTATGAGCGCATCGCCGATCACACACCCGGCGACGGGCGGCCACGCCACCGGTTGTGGCGGGTGCGCTGCAAACAGATTGTCACCGCCACAGGCGCTATTGAACGGCCGCTGTCTTTTGCGGGCAATGATATTCCCGGCGTCATGCTGGCCTCTGCTGTGCGCGACTATGTTGTAAATTTCGCGGTGTCGCCGGGAGATCGCACAGTGGTTGTCACCAACAATGATGACGCTTATCGAACTGCGCTTTACCTGCTAGAGGCAGGCCTTGAGGTGCCGCTGATCGTCGATGCACGGCCCGAAGGGGGCGGGGCCTTGATGGAGGCTGTGCAGGCTGCTGGCATTCGCGTGGCCCTTGGCCGCGGCATTGCGAAAGTTAAAGGCGGCAAGCGGGTCACCGGGGTGCAGATCTGCGCGCAAGCCGGTGAAGGCTCCGTGCTCGAAGAGGTCGCTTGTGATGTGGTGGCCATGTCTGGCGGCTGGTCGCCCGTGGTGCATCTGTGGTCCCATTGCGGTGGCAAGCTGATTTGGGACGCCGATCAAGCCATGTTCCGCCCGGATCCTGATCAACCGCCTTTGGGGGCAGATGGGGCCGGTTTTGTCAAAGTGGCAGGTCTGGCCAACGGGCATTTGCGCAGCGCGCCGGTGCTTGAGGATGCCGCCGAACAGGGCCGGGCGGCCGGGCGCGCCGCTGGCGGCAAGGCCCAGAAAGCGGCTGTGCCTGCGGCTGTGGATGCCGAAGAGGCGGCGCTTTCGCCGGTCTGGTTGATGCCGCAAGGAGCCAGCTATGCGCTCCGCTCGAAGGCTTGGCTTGATTTCCAAAACGATGTGAAGGTCAGCGATGTGCAATTGGCCGCCCAAGAAGGGTTTGAAAGCGTTGAACATGCCAAACGATACACCACGCTTGGCATGGCGACAGATCAGGGAAAATTAAGCAATATCAATGGTCTTGCGATCCTGTCTAGATCGCTCAACGCGCCAATTCCAGATGTGGGCACCACCACCTTTCGCCCCCCTTACACGCCAATTTCTATGGCCTCGCTGGCGGGCGAAGCGCGGGGTGAGTTGTTTCAGCCGGTGCGCAAAACGCCGATGCATGCTTGGCATGACAGCCATGGGGCGGATTGGGAACCTGTGGGCGGCTGGCGCCGGCCCTATGCCTATCTGCGGGGCTCTGAAACTGTCGCTCAGGCGGTTCAGCGAGAAGTGATCAATACCCGTGAGAAACTGGGGCTTTTGGATGCCTCGACCCTTGGCAAAATCATTGTCAAAGGCCCGGATGCGGGAAAATTCCTCGACATGATGTATACAAATATGATGTCGAACCTAAAGCCGGGACGCTGCCGCTATGGGCTCATGTGTTCGGAAAATGGCTTTTTGTCCGATGATGGTGTGGTGGCACGGATTGATGAGCAAACCTGGCTGTGCCACACCACCTCGGGCGGCGCAGATCGCATTCACGCCCATATGGAAGAATGGCTGCAAACCGAATGGTGGGACTGGAAGGTTTGGGTCGTCAATGTGACCGAGCAATTGGCTCAGGTTGCAGTTGTTGGCCCCAATGCTCGGAAACTTTTGGAAAAACTGGGCGGCATGGATGTTTCGGCGGAGCGCTTGCCCTTTATGGCTTGGGCCGATGGCACGATTGGCGGGATCGACTGCCGCGCTTATCGCATCTCTTTCTCGGGCGAGCTGTCCTATGAAATTGCGGTGCCGGCCAATCAAGGCTTGGCGTTCTGGGAAATGCTCATGGAGGCGGGTGCCGAGTTTGGCGCAATGCCCTATGGCACGGAATGTTTGCACATCATGCGGGCTGAGAAGGGCTTTATCATGATTGGCGATGAAACCGACGGCACTGTGATCCCACAAGACTTGGGGCTGAGCTGGGCGATTTCCAAGAAGAAAGATGATTTCCTCGGCAAACGCGCGCAACAGCGCAGTTTCATGGACAATCCAGATCGTTGGCAATTGGTCGGTTTGGAGACTTTGGACGGCTCGGTGCTCGAAGATGGCGCCTACGCAATTGCACAGGGCAGCAATGCGAATGGGCAAGGCAATACCCAAGGCCGTGTCACCTCAACCTATTATTCCCCAACCCTCGGCAAGGGCATTGCCATGGGGCTGGTTCACAAGGGGCCGGAGCGGATGGGAGAGGTGATTTCCTTTACAAAAATTGGCGCCAGCCCCGTGCAGGCAAAAATAGTAAGCCCAGTGTTTTATGACCCAGAAGGGGAGAAAGCCAATGTCTGAGCGTGAATTTCAAGGCTATGTCACCATTCGCCAGCAGAGCGATCACAGCATGTTCACCCTGCGGGCCAGTCTGGCCTCTAGCAAGGTGAAGGCAGCATTGAAAACCTGCCTGAATGTTGCGGTCCCAAAACGCGGAACCTATGCACAGACCGGTGAGACGCTTCTGGCCTGGATGTCGCCCGATGAGCTGCTGATCATGGTGCCAAAAGATGCGGGCGGCGCGGCGTTTGCCGCTTTGGAGCAGGCTTTGGACGGGCTGCATTATCTGCTCGCGGATGTCTCCGACGCCCGGGCGCGCTTCACCATCGAAGGCGGTTCGGCCCGCGAAGTGGTGGCCAAATTGGCGCCCATGGATGTCTCAGCGGCGCAGTTTGGCGTGGGCAGTTTTGCCCGCACCCGCTTTGCCCAAGTCGCTGGTGCGATTTTCGTGGAGCAAGAGGACCGTTTGAGCCTAATTTGTTTCCGATCTGTGCAAGATTATGTGTTCGCGCTTTTGTGCGGCGCTGCCAAGCCAGGGTCGGAAGTGAGCGCACAGAGCTAAGCCTATTTTTGCCAATCTGGCTCAAATAGCATTTTGTTCTGCACAAATTGCTTATATAGCCTGTGGCAGCACAGACCAATTCATCATTGAAAGGATCGCTGATATGGCTTTCACACTACCTGATCTTCCCTATGCACACGACGCTTTGGCTTCCAAAGGCATGTCCGCTGAGACATTGGAATTCCACCATGACCTGCACCACAACGCCTATGTCACGAATGGCAACGCCGCCATCGCTGGCACTGAGTGGGAGGGCAAGTCGCTCGAAGAGATCATCGTCGGCACATATGACGCCTCCTCTGTGGCTCAAAACGGCATTTTCAACAACATCAGCCAATTGTGGAATCACAACCAGTTTTGGGAAATGATGGGCCCGGGCGAAAGCAAAATGCCCGGCGAATTGGAGTCTGCGTTGGTCGAAAACTTCGGCTCTGTGGCAGATTTCAAATCCGCCTTCTCAGCGGCTGGTGCCGGTCAATTCGGCTCAGGCTGGTGCTGGCTCGTGAAAAACGCCGATGGGTCTTTGGCGGTAACGAAGACGGAAAACGGCGTGAACCCATTGTGCTTTGGTCAAACTGCACTGCTCGGATGTGATGTGTGGGAGCATTCCTATTACATTGATTTCCGCAACAAACGCCCAGGTTACCTGTCAAACTTCCTCGACAATTTGGTCAACTGGGAAAATGTCGCAGGCCGTATGTAAGACCCCGGCGACAGTATGAATGAGAATGGCCTGCTGAAGTTTCTAAAGCAGGCCATTTTTTTTGCGAGGCGGATGACATCCGCACATAGGGGTAGGGCGGCATGACACAATTCGCAAAAGGCACGCTTGCGATGGTTGTGGCCTGTCTCGCCTGGGGCCTGTCACCGCTATATTACGCGCTGTTCCAAGCCATCGATCCTGCGGAGATCTTGGCCCATCGCACGCTGTGGTCGGTTGTGACCTTTGTCACATTGCTTGTGCTGACGGGACGAACCACACAGGCTTTGCAAGTTGTCAGACAGCCCAGAACCATAGGCCTTATTCTCTTGGCCGGGGTGATGATTGCCATCAATTGGTATGTGTTCATCTTTTCTGTCAGCGTGGGGCGGGTCACGGAATCTTCTTTGGGCTATTACATCTTTCCGCTCGTCATGGTCTTGTTGGGATTTGTGGCCTTTCGTGAAACCCTATCGGCGTTGCAATGGGTCGCGATTGCTTTGGCCTGCGTGGCTGTGCTGGTTTTGACCATTGGCCTGGGTGCGGCGCCCTGGTTGGCTTTGATGATCTCTTTTAGCTTCGGAATTTATGGCCTGCTCAAACGGATCATTAAAGTGGATTCGGTGGTCTCGGTCACGCTCGAGGTGGTGTTATTGCTGCCGTTTGCTCTGGGGTATTTATATTGGTTCGCTGATCTTCCAGATCCGAAAACGCTTTTTGCGCTCATGTTTTCGGGGCTGATTACCGCCGGACCTCTTGTGCTCATGACCTATGCAACGCAGCGGGTTCCGATGGCGACTGTCGGATTGGTGCAATATCTCAATCCGATCTTGCAATACTTCTGCGCGATTGTGATTTTGGGTGAGCTGATCACGGGCTGGCATGTCATTGCCATTGCCCTGATCTGGATAGCTTTGGTCTTTTATTGGCGGGCGGCGTTTAGGGCCGAGCGCAAAACGGCCTCGATCTCATCCACGGTTTGAGTCACACAAAATAAGCTCCGCAAACTGGCATCGGCGAAGCCCGAGGCAATCACGTGATCCACCATATCAAGCATGGGTTGCCAATAGCCCTCGATATTGGCAACGATGATCGGCCTGCTGTGCAAGCCCAATTGCGCCCAGGTCAGGACCTCAAAAAATTCATCCAATGAGCCCGCCCCACCCGGCAGCAGCACCACTGCATCGCTGTTGATGAACATCAATTTTTTGCGGCTGTGCATATCGTCCGTGATAATGAAACGATCCAAATCGCGCTTGCCAACTTCCGTTTGCATCAGGTGCTCTGGCATTACGCCAAAAGTGGCAGCGCCAGAGGCCTGCGCGCCATTGGCCACTGCACCCATTAAGCCGATATCGCCTGCACCATAGACGAGGCGCCAGGTATTTTTTGCCAAGACGTTACCTAAATCTCTTGCCGCCTGCTCAAAAGCAGGATTATTTCCCATGCGCGCACCACAAAAAACACAAATTGATTTCGACATATTAAGGAATTCCTTAGTTCTTGCTGGACAGGTTAGTTGTGACTGATAGCATAGGATAGTGACTGGGGGAATGCAGGTAAATGAGTTCGATCGATAAGAAAAAAGAGACCGCAAAATCGCGCAATACTGCGGCACTTGTGGCTGGGGTGATAGGTCTGATTTGTCTGTGGTGGTTTTATCCACAAATTCGCGCCGCTCTGGATCCTGTGCGCGAGGTTCCTTCCGCCCAAGACCCAGCGGCGCCCGCGCCCGCGCAGAGCGATGCTGAGCCAGAGGCCGCGGCCGATGGAGAGACAGATACTGCAAAACCGCCCGCGCAGGACACGGCCGCCGCGCCGGACTCTGCCACCGCTGAGGCCGCGCCCGAAGAGACGGCAAGTGAAAGTTCAAGCGCGGAGGCCGCCACTGATACGCCCGCCGAACCGTTGAGCAGTCAGCTGTCGGCTCCAAAGTTTGACGTGGTACGCATTGAGGATGACGGCTCCGCGCTCATTGCGGGCCAAGCAGACGGCCGCGGTCATGTGATTTTAAGCGTGGATGGGGTTGAACAGGCTGAGGCGCGCGCAGATTTGAGCGGCACCGGGCAATTTGTCATTTTCGCCTTTCTCCCGTCTACAGGTGATCAGCAGAGCCTGAAGCTACATCTTTATGCGGAGGATGGATCCGGTCCCGTTGTCTCGGCTCAAACCGTTTTCGTCGCCCCTGCGACAGCTGCCGCCACTGCTACAGACAGCACTGAACCCGCGGCTGAAACTGACACGGAAACTGAAACTGATACGGAAATTGAAACTGGAACCGCTTCCACGGATGTGGCAACACCAGAGGCTAAAGCGGATAAAGCTCCAGCAACGGTCATTCTCGCTGATGAAGATGGCGTACGGGTGTTGCAAGATGGCGCGCCCAGTGCGGCCAAACCTGCGGTCACAATCGACACAATTTCCTATAGCTCCAATGGGGACGTGATATTAGGCGGGCGTGGTCAAGCCGGCAATTTCGTTCGAATTTATCTGGACAATCAATTTCTTGCCACAAGTAAAATTGCCGCCGATGGCTATTGGGCTTTGGAGCTTAGCGATATTGAACCTGGTATTTACACGCTTCGGGTTGATGAGTTGAACGCAGCTGGCGATGTGGTGTCGCGCGCTGAAACGCCGTTCAAACGTGAGGCTGCTGAAGAATTGGCCGAGTTGATGGCGGCGGGCACCGAGACCGAGGAACCGAGCGCCGAGGGGCCGTCAGAGAGTGCAGCCGAAACCCAAGTGGTGGATGCGGAGGCGCTGGCCTCTGTGGAGCCCGAAGCTGCCGATGACCCGCAACCCGAAGAGGTTGTGACACAAGAAGAGGTTAATGTTCAGGCTGAAGTGGCTGAGCTGAATCCACAGGGTGAGCAAAGCTCAGATGGGGGAAGTCTGGCGGTCGAGGGACAGCCTGCCGATACCGCATCAGTCTTGCGCACACCATCCAAGAAATTCCGGGTGCGAACCGTGCAACCAGGATCCACGCTCTGGGCCATTGCCAAAGAAAGCTACGGTGCAGGTATTGAGTATTTCAAGGTCTTTGAGGCCAATAAAGAACGTATCCGTGACCCGGATTTGATCTATCCCGGCCAGGTGTTCGAAATTCCAGACTAAGAGCAATCGCAGCGCTGAAATTCAAGAGTAAGGAATTGTAATCTTGTGAAAAGTCTTGGCACCTCAGAGGAAGCCCAGGGGCGCCGGGTAGAGATTGGCGTTGTGAGGCGGGTGCTGCCCTATCTTTGGCCGAAAGGGCAGGCATGGGTTAAATGGCGCGTTGTGATCGCTGTGGCCAGTTTGATCCTGGCCAAGCTTGTGGCTGTGGCCACGCCTATGATTCTGGGAGCTGCGGTCGATCGCTTGTCGGGGGAGGATGCCGGACAGTCTTTGTTTGTGCTCGGCGCCGGCGGCCTGACCATCGCTTACGGGCTGTCACGTGTCCTGGACAGCGGCTTTCAACAGCTACGGGATGTGGTCTTCGCCAAAGTGGGGCAGCGCGCTTTGCGGCGCGTCGGGCTTGAGACCTTTCAGCATATTCACAATATGTCTCTGCGCTATCACCTCAGTCGTAAAACGGGGGGGCTGAGCCGGGTGATGGAGCGCGGGGTCAAAGGCGTTGCGTTTTTGCTGCGTTTTTTATTGTTTTCGATTGGTCCCTTGGTCTTGCAATTGGTGCTGATTTCCGGCGCCTTGGCCGCTTTTTTCGATCTGCGTTATTTGATTGTGATTGCTGTGGCGATTGTCACCTATGTGTGGTTCACGGCCGTTGTCACCGAATGGCGGGTCAAAATTCGCAAACAGATGAATGATCAAGACAATGACGCCAATCAAAAGGCGATTGATTCTCTTCTGAATTTCGAGACAGTGAAATATTTCGGCGCAGAATCCCGAGAGGCGGCGCGTTACGATGCTGCGATGCAGGGCTATGAAACAGCGGCGTTGAAGACCTCCTATTCGCTTGGGGTGATCAACATCGGGCAAGCTCTGATCATCAACACCGCCATGGTGATCGTTATGCTGATGTCTGTGCAAGGGGTTGCGGCGGGCACGATCAGTGTTGGCGGCTTTGTCGCGGTGAATGCCTATATCATGCAGGTGATGATGCCGCTGAATTTCTTGGGGTTTGTTTACCGGGAAATTCGACAAGCGCTGGTGGATATGTCAGAAATGTTCGGCCTGTTGGAGCAACCGCCCGAGGTGCAAGACAAGCCAGAAGCCCCGCCTTTGCGTGTGGATGGCGGACGGATTGAGTTTCGTGATGTGCATTTCTCCTATGATCCTGAACGGGCCATTCTCAAGGGCGTCGACCTTACCGTGGAGCCGGGGCAAACGCTGGCCATTGTGGGGCCATCGGGTTCGGGAAAATCTACCATTGGCCGCTTGCTATTCCGCTTTTATGACGCCAGCTTTGGCGCGGTTTTGATCGACGGGCAAGATATCCGGGATGTGACCCAAGGCAGCCTTCACAAGGCCATTGGTGTTGTTCCGCAGGACACGGTCTTGTTTAACGATACCATCTATTACAACATCGCATATGGCCGCGATGAGGCGACGCGCGCTCAGATTGAGCAGGCCGCAAAAGCGGCGCAAATTCATGACTTCGTGCAAAGCCTGCCCAAAGGTTACGACACGACGGTCGGCGAACGGGGGCTCAAGCTCTCTGGTGGTGAAAAGCAACGGGTGGGCATTGCCCGCAGCCTGTTGAAAAATCCGCCTATTTTGCTTTTGGATGAGGCGACGTCAGCGCTGGACACGCAGACCGAGCATGAAATCCAGGAAAGTTTGATCCAAATGGGGCAGGGGCGGACGGTGATGATCATCGCTCATCGCCTGTCCACCGTCGTCCATGCCGATTGCATCGTCGTGCTCGAGCAGGGGCAAATCGTGGAATCAGGCAACCATGAGGCGCTGTTGGCGCAAGAGGGGCGCTATGCCCATCTGTGGCACCTGCAGCTGTCAGAGGAGGGGGCGTGAGTCCCAATGGCGGTCTACTACGGCGCGCTGCTGTCGATCAGATCGGCATCTTCCCAAGCAATTTCGCGCCCGCGAAGTTTTCTGGCTGAGCGGTTCAATCGGAAATCCTCCCGAATGCGCCGTCCCTCGGCCGTCCATCCGCCTGCCCGGAGCGCCATCGCCGCCCCATAAGCCCCCGAGACCATCCAGATCCGCAGCGCCAGCATTGCCGGGGTGAAGACCAAGGTCAGCAAGGTCGCAATCCCTAGCCCAAAGACAACAGCTGTGGCCAGTTGTTTCCACCACAGAGCCGTGGGCGCATCGATGGTATAACCGCCGCCGATGAAATCGAGGCTGAGGCCAAACATCATAGGCGTGAGGCCAGCCATCGTGGTGATGGTGGTCAGCAAAACCGGACGAATACGCGCCTCTGCCGTGCGTGTGATCGCCTCCAGTCGCGGCATATAGGCGCTATATTCTTGATAGGTATCAATCAAGACAATGTTGTTGTTCACCACAATCCCCGCCAAAGCGACAATACCGGTACCGGTCATGATGATTGAGAAGGCTTGATCCATGACAAGCATTCCGATCAGCACCCCCGTGGTAGATAAGACCACCGCCAGCAAAACCAGGACCGAGTTATAGATGGAATTAAATTGTGCCAGCAGGATGATAAACATCAGCCCCAAAGCGCCCAAAAAGGCATTTTTCAGAAAGGCACCACTTTCGGCCTCATCTTCCTGATCGCCGGTCCATTCCCATTCTATACCAGCCGGCAACGGCGCGCTGTCGAGCCACGCGGTAATCTCTTCGATCCGTTCTGCTGGGGTCATTTTGACCTCGCGGGTCGCGCCGTCCTCATTTGTCACCGTCTTCATAGCATCGCTGCGCACACCGGCCTTCACATCGAAATAGCGCTGTTGATCCACGCGGGTGATTTGCCCCAATTTGGCAACAGGTTTGCGGGAAATAAAGTTGGACAGCGGGATTAACCCATTGGGTGTCCGGACTTTCAGCGTATCAAGTGTGGACAGAACTCGGTCAGCTTCGGGCAAACGCACGCGGATGTCGATTTCTTCATCGGAGCTCTCAACCCGCATTGTGTCGAGCAAAATGCCGCGCGTGACCAATTGCACCATGGCGCCGACCGTCGCCACATCGGCACCATAGCGTCCGGCCTCCTGCACATCCACGTCAATTTGCCAGTCGATGCCCGGCAGGGGCAGGGTGTCTTCGACGGCAATCAATCCCTCTGTCTGCTCAAATTTTTTCCGCGCCAGGGCTGTGGCCTGTAAAAGCGTGTCCCAATCATCACCCTTTAGGCGTAGATGCACGGGTTTGGCCGATGCGGGACCCATGGCGAGGTTGATGATCTGACTGCGCACGCCGGCTATGCCATTGAGTTGCTCCTGCAAGTTGTTCAGTACCAAATTTCCACCATATCCTTCCTCCATCTCGGAGGAGGTCCAGGGGATGAAACCGAAAATCTTGCTGTTTATTTGCTTTGAGGGGCGATCTTCCCAGGGGATCAATTCGATCTGCGCTTGCCCGATGGTGTCCAGCGGTGCACCCGCCCCGCCCGTATTTGCGTTCAGCCCGCCTTCACCGGCAAAGGCGAAAGTGCTTTGCACGCCGGGCGTGTTGATGATGATGGCTTCCGCCTGTTTCAGCAGAGCATCTTTTTCCTGCACCGATAGATTGCCGCGCGCCTGAATGTAAACAATGGCTTGCTCCGGCTCTGTGGCGACAAAAAACTCGACGCCTTTGTTATTTTCACCAAAATATTGGAAAGTTGTGATGACAAAGAAAACGACTGCAACCAAAGAGACGACGGGCATGACCGGATTGCCGGTGATGAATTTGATGAAGTAGCCAAAGGCTGTGCGCTGATGCCCGCCTTTAATCCGTGCTTGGTTTTTTCGAAATTCAACAGCGCCCATGACGATAGAAGCCACAACGGCTCCAAGTAAAAACAATAGGATACCCAGTGCTGTCCCGCCAATACCTTCTGGCGCTTGCCCACCAAAGAGGTAGCCAGGGTTGAGCAGCTGCATCGCGCCGACAAACAACCCATAGAGGGCGATGGGCACCATAACCGCCCGAACCACAAGGGGCAGGCGGCGCAGAGTGTTAGAGGCCGCGCCGAATTTCTGGCTCAAGGCGCCTGAGACGCCGCCCAAAACTGGCAGGTAAATCAGAGCGACTACCAGCGAGGCAGACAGTACGAAGATCAATGTGACGGGCAGCATGCCCATAAACTGCCCTGGCACGCCCGGCCAAAAGAGCATGGGCAGGAAGGCGCAGAGGGTTGTGGCCGTGGAGGAGACAATGGGCCAGAACATGCGTTTGGCCGCATCGCCATAGGCTTGCATCGGCCCCGCGCCCTCAGAAATGCGCTTATCTGCATATTCCACCACCACAATGGCCCCATCGACCAACATGCCAACGGCCAAAATTAGCCCAAACATGACGATGTTTGAAATCGAAATGCCCATGACTGCGAGAAACGCAAAGCAGAGCAAAAATGATGTGGGAATGGCAAACCCGACCAAAAAGGCAGGGCGCGATCCCAGCGCCGCCAGAACCACAATCATCACCAAAGCGATGGCGGTGAGGACTGAGCCTTCCAACTGTTTGACCATACTGTCCACATTTCGCGATTGATCGTTGGAGGTGTTGACTTCAATGGCATTTTGCAGCTCAACGGGCCAAAGTGCGGTTTGTTTTGCCACTTCCTCGCGCACCAAATTGGCCGTGTCGATCAAGTTGAACCCTTTGCGTTTAACAACCTGAATGGCGACGGTGGTTTCACCATTAAAGCGGGCCGTGCCCGTGCGGTCTGCGAAGGTCAGGCGAATATCGGCGATATCGCCGAGGGTCACAACCCGGTCGCCATTGGTTTTGACCGGCAGATTGAAAACGTCGACAGGCGCATTAAAGGAGGAGGGGATCTTGACCGAAAAGTTGGAATTTTCCGTGTCAACAGAGCCCGCTGGGATCAGTTGGTTGTTGTTGACCACGACACCGATCAACTCGCCGGCCGTCACATTATAAGATTCCAGCTTCAACGGATCGATGAGCACTTCCAACATCTCTTCGCGGTGCCCGGTCAATCCGGCGCTCAAAACCGGTTCGAGACCTTCAATCCGATCCTGAAGATCCTGCGCAACCTTCAATAGCGTGCGCTCTGGCACGGACCCAGACAGGGAAATGATGATGATCGGAAATTCAGAGAAGTTGAACTCGCTGATCGAATACGTGTCGCCGCCCTTGGGAAATTTTGTTTGCGCATTGCCCATGCGATCGCGTACATCGGCAATGATTTTGGTCTTATCCCAACCAAATTCAAACTCTAAAACCACATTGGCATAGCCATCCACGGCTGTTGCGGTCAGCTTTTTGAGCCCGTCCAAATCCGACAGTTCCGTTTCCATAGGCTTGATGAGAAGCTTTTCACTGTCTTCAGCTGAAATACCTTGGAATGGCATGGAAATGATAATGGCCGGGATTTCAATATCCGGCTCGCCCTCTTTAGGTAGAACCGCATAGGCAAATGTACCCACGGCCAAAGACAATATAATAAAGGCCAAAACCATCCGAGCTCGGGCTAAGGCCCAATCGACCAAACCGGTCATTGTGCCGCCTCCGTATAGGTCGGATTGACGATCACCCCATCTGTCACAAATTCTTGCCCGACAACAATCACATCGGCCTCCCGCGGCAGACCGGCCACCCAAACCCCCTTCACCGTGTCGCGGATCAAGGTGACCGGGACGAAGCGCACGGTATTCTCAGCGCCCAATACCCGCAGTCCCAAAGTGCCACTGTCATTTAGGGTCAACGCGGATCCCGGCAAAAGATGCGCAAGTGTGCCTTGGGCGGAAATTGTGATATCAGCCGTTTGCCCGGCGCTGATGCTTAGGTCTTCATTGGGGACGGTGACTTCGATTTGGAAGGTGCGGGTGACCTTATCGGCGGAGCGTGAAATGAAGCTCACCTCGCCAAGAATTCGGCGACCATCCACCAATCGCGCCTCGGCAGCGGCGCCGAGTTTGACATGCTGCACCGCCATCTCCGGCACGAATCCCACAAGCTTAATGGGATCCAATTGCAAAACGGTGGCGCAGAGGCCGCCAGGCTGCAAAAGACTACCCAATTCGGCGGTGTCGGTTTCTAAGATGCCATCGAAAGAGGCATGTATGATCAGCCGGGAAATCTCTTTTTGTGCCAAAGCGACCGCTGCTTCGGCCGATTGAATACCGGCGAGAGTCGATTGCAAGCCCGATTGCGCGGCAGCGACGCCGGCACGAGCGGTTTGCGTGGCCGCGGTGGCGCTGGCCACGCGGGCTTCAGAGGCAAAGCCCCCCTGTGAAAGCTTCTCCGCTGCGCGATCATTGATCAACGCCTCGTCCAAACGGGCTTTCGCCTCGATCACACGGGCCTCAGCTTCGGGCACACGCGCGCGCGATTCGGCCAGGCGCGCTTCGGCTTCTGCCAAAGACACGCCGCGGGTTCCGGGGTCAATTTCACACATGGGTTGATCGGCCCGCACAGTGGCCCCCTTTCGAAGGGGTTGAGAGATCACGCGGCCATTGGTTTCAGCGCGCAAATCAACTTGGCGCGTCGCGCGCGTTTCTCCGCGCACGGTGACAGCGCTGTCCACATTCTGCGCTGTCGAAGGAAGGACCGCGACAGAAACCATGGGCGCGCTGTTTTGATCAGGTGCCGCCGCGGGCGCAGGTTGGGCGGCCATTTGGGGCATCTCGCTTTCATCTGTGCCAAAGCTCAACAGAACATCTCTTTGAAAAACGAACAAATAGATGACAGCGGCTACCAGAATGGCTGTCAAAATTGGAAAAATGCGCATAGGTGCCTCTCATGCCGGAAATCCAAAAGTGGATCCATTCAACGTGGCTATCTATTCCTATTTTACTGAGGCACAAGGGAGCCGGCGTGAAATATACGGCGAAAATCAGCGAAATGGCGGGCATATAGTTGAATTTTTCTCATGTTTAACATTTCTTAACCTTCAAAAGGCTTGTGGGATATGAATGATTTTGCCTATACATCTTGAGAAATATATAGAGGCTGGCAGATGTCCGATACCGACAGTTTTATTGATGAAGTCACAGAGGAAGTGCGCCGGGATCGCTTGTTCGGCTATTTTCGTCGCTACGGCTGGATTCCCGCGGTCATTATTTTCGCCCTTGTTGGCGGCACGGCCTATAATGAGTGGTCCAAAGCGCAGGTGGCGCAAGTGGCACAGGCGCGCGGCGATGCCTTGCTGGACGCTTTGGAGCTTGAAGATGAGGCCGAGCAAGCGGCCGCTTTGAGCGCAATTGCCCGGGAAGACGGGGATGCTCTTGTGGCCAAATTGCTGGCGGCTGGCGCGGAGACGGAGCAGGCGGCCGATCTTCTTAAATCAGTTGCCGCTGATGACACCCAGCCCAAGTATATCCGTGATCTCGCGCGGTTGAAAATGGCCAGCACGGAGGGTGTGCTCACGTTAGATGAGGCCGCCGCAATCCTCGCGGAGCTGTCGGAGCCCGGTGGGGTTTATCGCAATGTGGCGACCGAACTTTTGGTGGCGGTGCATCTGCAACGCGGAGAGACACAGGCCGCGCTTGAGCTTTTGCAGGCCCATATTAAAGACGCTGAAGCCAGCTCGGAGCAAATTCAGCGGATGGGAGAATTAATCGTGGCATTAGGGGCGAGTCCGGAGTTGGCAAATTAAACTTATTCTGTTAATGTTTCATTAAAATAATTAAAAAGCAGAATTAGGCAAATACAGAGCAGGAGGCACGCATGGGACTAAAAGCGGTGCTCTATATCGGACTTTTGGGTTTGGGCGTAGGGTGTTCCAATAGCGATCCGCGTTTGCAAGGGGAGCGTGAATTGCTTGATGGCACGGTTTTTGTGGAAACCGACGCGCGCTTTTTGGCGGAAGATTTGCCCGATCTGCGATTGCCGAGCCCACAGCCTGTGCCGGCTTGGACCCATCAAGGCGGCAGCGCGCAGCACATCGCCGCACATGCAGAGCTTCCTTCAGAGTTGACATTGAGCTGGTCGCGCCGGATTGGTGCGGGCGATGGCAAAAGACATCAAATTTCCGCCGCTCCCGTGGCGCAGGATGGGCAGCTCTACACGCTTGACAGTCAATCTATGGTCACAGCGCTTGATGAGACCGGCACTATTTTGTGGCAGAGCGAACTTGGAAAATCGTCTGATGCTTTAAAAGATGCCTCCGGTGGCGGGCTGGCCGTAGCCGGCACGCAGCTGTTTGTGACCACAGGTTTTGGCACGGTTGTGGCTTTAGATACCGCCTCTGGTGCTGAGCTTTGGACGCAGGATCTGGCAAGCTATGGCGGCGCCTCTCCGACTGTCTATGACGATTTACTTTATATAGCGGCCCGCGATGGCGCGGCCTGGGCCATTGACACCTCCAATGGCCGAATAAAATGGCAAGTCGCCGGTCCCACGGTTGCGGCCAGTCACACCGGCGGGCCTGGACCAGCCGTGTCTGACAAATATGCGGTTTTTCCCTTCGGCACGGGCGATGTATTGGCCTCCTTCCGAAAGGGCGGTTTGCGGTCCTGGAGCTCGGGTCTTTCGGGCGCGCGCTTGGGCCTGGCCTCAACTCAGGTGCGCGATCTGACAGGACAGCCGGTCATTGAGGGTTCATCTGTCTATCTGGCCAGTTCCGCGGGCCGTATGGCGGCGGTCGATTTGAACACTGGCCTGCGGATTTGGACGGCCAAGCAGGGGAGCCAAGGGCATATCCTCGTTGCTGGCGGCGCTGTTTTTGCGGTTAGCGATGCCGGCAATTTGATCCGCCTGTCCAAAGATGATGGTGCGTTGATCTGGTCGACACCCTTGCCAAAGTTCACGAAGAAGAGCGTTAAATCTCGTGCGAAAATCCATGCTCATTACGGCCCAATCTTGGCCGGGGGGCGGTTGATCTTAGCATCATCTGATGGGCTGATCCGGCAGTTCAACCCGGCAGATGGCACGTTAATCACGACTGTTGACTTGCCGAGCGGTGCGGCCAGTGCTCCAATTGTGGTGAATGGCACGCTCTACGTTTTGAGCACCAAAGGTGATCTACTGGCTTTCCGTTAAGCAAAACTTGGTGTAACGGTCGCCTCTAATCAACCGAAAGTGGGCCCCTATGTCCTTTACTCTGGCTATTGTTGGCCGTCCAAATGTTGGAAAATCCACGCTGTTCAACCGCTTGGTGGGGCGAAAGCTCGCTTTGGTGGATGATCAGCCAGGGGTGACTCGCGATCTGCGCGAAGGCGAAGCGCGTTTGGGGCATTTGAAATTCACTGTAATTGATACAGCCGGATTGGAAGAGGCCACAGATGAAAGCCTGCAAGGGCGCATGCGCCGTTTGACAGAGCGGGCAGTTGGCATGGCCGATGCGTGCTTGTTTATGATTGATGCCCGCGCCGGTGTCACGGCCACCGATGAGGTATTTGCCGATATTCTGCGCAAGAAAAATGCGCATGTCTTTCTCGCGGCCAATAAGGGCGAGGGACGCGCGGCAGATGGCGGGGTTATCGAGGCCTATTCTTTGGGACTGGGCGAGCCTTTACGCTTGTCGGCAGAGCATGGCGAAGGCATGGGTGAGCTGGCGATGATGCTGGCCCCGCTGATTGATGCGGCCGAGGAGAAGGCCAAGGAAGAGGCTCCAGAGGTTGATATTGACCTGCCTGAGGGCGATGAGCAGGAGGCCTACCGCCTGCCCACCGTGCAAAAACCGTTGCAAGTCGCGGTCATTGGTCGGCCGAATGCCGGAAAATCCACTCTGATTAATAAGATATTAGGCGAAGATCGCCTGCTGACCGGACCTGAGGCGGGGATCACACGGGATGCGATTTCCTTGACTTTGGATTGGGGCGGCGTGCCGACGCGGATTTTTGACACCGCCGGAATGCGCAAAAAAGCCAAGGTGCAGGCCAAATTAGAGAAATTATCGGTCAGTGACGGGCTGCGCGCGGTGAAATTTGCCGAGGTTGTGGTGGTTTTGCTCGATGCGGATATTCCTTTTGAGCAGCAAGATCTTCGGATTTCGGATCTGGCCGAACGCGAGGGGCGTGCGGTGGTTTTGGCTGTCAACAAATGGGATCTTGAACCTGAAAAACAGGCCAAACTTCGGACATTGCGCGACTCTTTTGAGCGGCTTTTGCCGCAATTGCGGGGCGCGCCTTTGGTGACGGTCTCTGCTAAGACTGGCAAAGGGCTTGACCGGCTACAACAGGCGGTGATGCGGGCTCATGAGGTGTGGAACCGCCGTATTCCCACAAGCCATCTCAACCGCTGGCTGGCCGGTATGGTTGAGGCGCATCCCCCCCCCGCACCTGGCGGGCGGCGGATCAAGCTGCGGTATATGACCCAAGCAAAGACCCGGCCACCGGGCTTTGTGGTGATGTGTTCTTATCCCGATAAAATCGCAGAAAGCTATTCGCGCTATCTCGTGAACGGGCTGCGTGAAGATTTCGACATGCCGGGCACGCCAATCCGGTTGTGGATGCGCGGGCAGGGGGATCAGAACCCCTATAAGAACAAAAAGAAATCCACCCCATCGCGCCTGCGAAAGCATTTGGACAAAAAGCCCTATAAGTAGAGCTTTTTGCCAGATCTTACCGGATCGACTTGAGTGTTTAGATCTTCACTAGGCGAGGCTTCCGTCTGCGGAGATCTTACTGGCATTGCCCATATAGGGGCGTAACACTTTTGGGATCTCGACTGAGCCATCGGCCTGCTGGCCATTTTCGAGCACAGCAATCAAACACCGGCCCACCGCAAGGCCTGAGCCGTTCAATGTATGGACAAACTCTGGCTTTCCGCCGCCTGCGGGGCGGAACCGCGCGTTCATACGGCGGGCTTGGAAGTCGCCACAAACAGAGCAAGAGCTGATTTCGCGATAAGCATTCTGCCCGGGCAACCAGACTTCGATGTCATGGGTGCGACGGGCGCCAAACCCCATATCCCCGACACAAAGCGCCACGGTGCGATAGGGCAACTCCAAACGCTCCAAAATTCCCTCGGCACATTTGGTCATGCGGTCAAGCTCGGTGCGGGAGTGATCGGGATGGGTGACAGAGACCATCTCCACCTTTTCAAACTGATGCTGGCGCAGCATCCCGGCGGTGTCGCGCCCCGCGCTGCCCGCTTCCGAACGAAAACACAGGGAATGGGCCGTGTAGCGACGTGGCAACTGGGTTTCGTCCAGGGTGAGGCCGGAGACGATATTGGTCAAAGTCACCTCAGAGGTTGGGATCAGCCACCAGCCATTGGTGGTTTGATAGCTATCCTCGGCAAATTTCGGCAATTGCCCCGTGCCGCGCATGGCCTCGTCGCGCACCAAGACGGGGGTGTTGGTTTCGGTCAAACCATTTTCATTCACATGGGTGTCGAGCATGAACTGCGCCAATGCTCTGTGCATACGGGCGATGGCGCCTGAGAGGATTACAAAGCGGCTGCCGGAAATTTTGCCGGCGGTTTCAAAGTCTAACCCGTCTTGCGTGGCGGGTAGCTCAAAGTGTTCTTTCGGCGCAAACTCAAAGGTCGCCGGTGTGCCCCAGCGGCGAATTTCGACGTTATCGGCCTCATCAGCCCCATCGGGCGTGTCGTCATAGGGCAGGTTGTCGATGCCCATCAACACATCGGTCAGCGCCTCATCCTTGACTTTGGCTTGCTCGGTCAGATTGGCCACCTGTGCCTTTTTCTCACTGACCAAGCCGCGCAGACGCTCAAATTCGGCCTCATCACCTTTGGCCTTGGCCGCGCCAACCTGTTTGCTGGCGCTGTTGATGTCAGCTTGAGCGGCTTCTGCCTCTTGGATGCAGGCCCGGCGCTCTGAATCTAGAGCTAAGATCTGAGACGAGACCGGCGCTTTGCCACGGCGCGCAAGGGCGGCATCAAAGGCAGCGGGGTTTTCGCGGATCGCACGGATGTCATGCATCTCTTATCTCCTAGATCAAGAATCACTGGCCTGTTTATGCCGAAACCTGAGCGGAGGGTCACGGGGCAATTTTCAGAGCCCATTGCTGGATGGATTGGCGCTGCAACACCTGTTGAACCCGCTCTGGCAAAAAAACGGTAAACTTCCGAGTAGGAGGCCTGCAATCCCTTGCAAAGCGGCCCCCTAAACCATAGGTTCTGCCAGAACTTGCGGCGCGGTGCCGTGTGACGAAATTTATGGGGTCATTATGGACACTTTAAGCACATTCATGTTTCCGATGCTCATCATCGGTATTTTCTATTTGTTGGTTTTTCGCCCACAGCAGAAAAAGATGAAAGAACATCAAAATATGGTGAACAACCTGGCCAAAGGCGATGAGGTCGTGACAGCCGGCGGCTTGATTGGCAAAGTGACCAAAGTCAAAGCCGACAGCAATGAAATTGAAGTTGAGCTGGCCAAAGATATTCGGGTCAATGTGGTGCAAGCCACCATCGCCGACGTGCGCAGCAAGTCCAAGCCTGCCAGCTAAACCCTTCAGCGTGTTAAGACAGGCCTGAGGCCGGGAGCAAAAAGATGTTGCATATCGAAGGTTGGAAGCGGGTCGTGATTTGGGCGACCTGCGCGCTTGGGCTGCTTTTTGCCCTGCCCAATGGCTTCTATGGCCAAGTTGAATCCTATAATGACGCCCAAGAGGCGGGGCAGGAGGCCACAGGCTGGCCATCCTTCCTTCCGTCGGGGTTGGTCAATCTTGGACTTGATTTGCGTGGTGGTGCGCATTTGCTTGGCGAGGTGAAGCTCGAGGAAGTCTATACCACTCGGCTCGAAGGCTTCTGGCCAGAAGTGCGCAATGCCCTGCGCGACGAGCGTGCGACGATCGGTGCGATCCGCCAGCAGGAAGGCGGTGCCGGCGAACTTGTCGTGCGTATTGGCAACCCTGAGCAAATGGATCGCGCTATAGAAGTGGTGCAAACCCTGGCGCGCCCTGTGGCTTCGCTGACCGGTGGGATGACCGACGATATTGTCGTTTCGGCGCTTGGCAATAATTTGATTGTCACCCTATCCGAGGCTGAGCAACTGGCGACTGATGATCGAACTATGGCACAATCCCTAGAGATTATTCGCCGCCGGGTGGATGAGGCCGGCACGCGCGAGCCGACCATCCAGCGCCAAGGCAAAGACCGGATCTTGATCCAGGTGCCCGGCCTTGGCTCGGCGCAAGAGCTCAAGGATCTGATTGGGGTTCCTGCGCTTTTGACGTTTCAAACTGTCGTTGGCAGGTCCAGCAATCCAAATGGAGCAGCTGGTGTGGGTAATGAAATCTTGCCCGCAGCCGATAATCCAGACCTATATTACATTCTAGAACGAACCCCTGTGGTTACGGGCGAAGAGCTGACCGATGCTCAGCCGTCTTTTGATCGAAATGGCCGCCCGGCGGTGAACTTCCGCTTCAACACCTCGGGCGCGCGCAAATTCGGACAGTATACAACTGACCATGTGGGAGACCCATTTGCGATTGTGCTTGATGATGAGGTGATTTCCGCACCGGTGATTGAGGTGCCAATCACGGGGGGTTCTGGTATCATTACGGGCAATTTTGATGTAGCAGAAAGCACGCGGCTGGCCACATTATTGCGGGCGGGCTCACTGCCGGCCAGCTTGGAGTTTCTCGAAGAGCGCACTGTGGGGCCGGAATTGGGGCAAGACAGTATTGATGCGGGAAAAATCGCCTGTCTTGTTGGGTTTGCCGCCGTGTTGATCTTTATGTTTCTCTCCTATGGCACCTTCGGGATCTTCGCCAATATTGCGCTGTTGATCAACGTTGGGTTGATGTTTGGGCTTTTGTCGATGATCGGCGCCACATTGACCCTGCCGGGGATTGCGGGGATTGTGCTGACCATTGGGATGGCGGTGGATGCCAATGTGTTGGTGTTTGAACGCATTCGCGAGGAATTGAAAACCGCCAAAGGCCCGGCGCGGGCTATTGAGCTGGGCTATGAAAAAGCGCTCTCAGCTATTGTTGATGCCAATATTACGACATTTTTGACCGCCGCCATCCTATTCATTATGGGGGCCGGCCCGGTCAAAGGTTTTGCCGTCACGCTGGGTCTGGGGATCATCACCTCGGTTTTCACAGCGATCTTTGTGACAAGGGCCATGGTTGTGATCTGGTTTGAACGGCGCAAGCCAAAAACACTGGAGGTGTAGGGGATGCGTTTAAGATTGGTAAAACAGCAAACAGCATTCGATTTCTTTGAAAAATGGAAATTGTGGCTGGGTGTGTCGGCGTTGCTCGTGGTGCTGTCCATTGCGTCAACCGTGACCCAAGGGCTGAATTTTGGCATTGATTTCAAAGGCGGCACGACCATCCGCGCCGAGAGCAGCACGCCGATTGATGTGGCCGCATACCGCCAAGCCATCGAGCCGCTGGCCCTGGGCGATGTGTCGATTGCTGAAGTGTTTGACCCCAGCTTCCGTGACGATCAGCATGTGGCGCAAATCCGCATCCAAGCGCAAGACGGGCAGGAGGCCGTGGCCTCAGACGTGGTGGCGCAGCTTGAAAGCGCCTTGCGCAATATTGCACCAGATATTCGTTTTCCTTCCGTGGAGTCGGTGGGGCCGAAGGTCTCTGGCGAGTTGATCAAATCCGCGGTCTTAGCCGTGGTGATCGCCATTGCCGTTGTGCTGATCTACATTTGGCTGCGCTTTGAATGGCAATTTGCGCTCGGTGCCGTGGGGGCTTTGGTGCATGATGTGATTTTGACCATCGGAATTTTCTCAGCCCTGCAAATCAAATTTGATCTGGCAATTATCGCGGCCTTGCTGACCATCGTCGGCTATTCGTTGAATGATACGGTGGTGGTGTTTGACCGGGTGCGGGAAAACCTGCGGCGCTATAAGAAGAAAGATTTGAGCGACGTGCTCAACCTGTCGATCAATGAGACCCTTAGCCGGACCGTGATGACCTCGGTGACCACCCTATTGGCGCTGATATCCCTTTTTGTGCTGGGTGGCGATGTGATCCGCGGGTTCGTCTTTGCGATGATTTGGGGCGTGATGGTTGGGACATATTCTTCGGTCTTTGTTGCCAGCTCCACGCTGCTGCGCTTGGGCGTCAAACGCGATTGGTCCAAGCCCAGCAATACGGATGGCAATCAATTTGCCAATATTGATGCGTAATGCAGCTCTCTGAGATCACCTTTGAGACTGGCCGCCCGGTGGACGGCTATGGCCCGAATTTCTTTCGCGTTGCCGGTGAGGTCTTTGAGGGAAAATTGGCTATTCTGCCGGGGTCTTGCGGCCCTTGGGCTGGGTTTGATGATCCAAGCCCCTTTGTCGATGCGGCCAAGGACTTGGATGTGGTTTTCGTGGGAACGGGGGCGCAGATTGCCCATATTCCACCGAATTTTCGCGCCACACTTGAGGGGGCTGGAATAGGGGTGGAGATCATGAATTCGCCCACAGCCTGCCGCACCTATAATATTTTATTGTCTGAGGGCCGCCGCATTGGCTTGGCCCTGATCCCGGTCTAAACGATGCTGCAAGTCTCAAACCTAAGCGTGGCGCGGGGGGGGATGACATTGCTCTGCGGGGTTGATTTTTCGCTCAGTGCTGGACAGATTTTGGTGCTGCGAGGGGCCAATGGGCTTGGCAAAACCAGTCTGTTGCGGTGTATTGCCGGGCTGCAAGACCCGGTGGAGGGGCAGATCACCGCGCCTGAGACAGTGGCCTATTCGGGCCATGCTGACGGTCTAAAGGGCCAAATGACCGTGCTGGAAAATCTTGCGTTTTGGGCATCCATTTATCATGGGCCAAGCCCGGATGTGGCGCTAGATGCCTATGATCTGCGCGCATTGGCCGATCGGCCGGCCGCCAATCTCTCCGCTGGACAAAAACGCCGCCTCGGTTTGGCGCGTATGCAGGTCAGTGGCTGCGCGCTTTGGGTGATGGACGAGCCAACGGTGTCGCTGGACGCGCATAATGTGGCATTGTTTCGCGCGGCGCTTGATCGGCATGTGCACAGCGGCGGTGCCGCCGTGATCACCACCCATATTGACCTAGAGATTGCGTCAGCGCAGCTGTTGGATCTAACCCGCTTTAAGGCGCGCGGGCTATCTGGCAGTTCGGCCTTTGAGGAGGCCTTGGAATGATCCAATTGTTTTTGCGCGATGTTGGCTTGTCTGTGAGGTCTGGGGGCGGATTCGGCCTGGCCTTGATTTTCTATTTGATTGTAGTGACCTTGATCCCCTTCGCGCTTGGCCCAGATCAGGCAGCGCTGGCGATCATTGCACCGGGCGTTTTGTGGCTCGGGGCGCTTTTGGCCTGTCTGCTCTCATTGGATCGTATTTTTGGCCTCGATTATGAGGATGGCACGCTCGATCTCCTCGCGACGTCGCCCTTGCCGCCCGAGGCTGTCTATATCGCCAAGGCTGCAGCGCATTGGTTGACCACAGGCCTGCCCTTGTCTCTGGCCGCACCAGTCTTGGGCGTGTTGTTGAATCTCGACTTTGAAACCGGTAAAGTCCTGTGTCTGTCGCTCGTGTTGGGCACTCCGGCCTTGAGCTTGATTGGTGCCTTTGGCGCGAGTCTGACCCTCGGCGTCAAACGCGGAGGGCTGTTGCTCTCGCTTTTGGTTCTGCCGCTTTATGTGCCCAGTCTGATTTTTGGCGCGCAGGCGGTGCGATTGGCGGGGCAGGGGTTGGCCTATGATGTGGCTTTGGTGCTTTTATCGGCCATTTCGCTTGGGGCTGCGGCGATATTGCCCTTTGCATCTGGAGCCGCTTTGCGGATCAACTTAAGATGAGGGGCGCGTGACAGTAATGGGGTTAAATCGATGAACAACAGACCAATTGCGCCGAGATTTTGGGACAGGTTTTGGCGTTTGGCCAATCCGAAAGTCTTTATGGGCTGGTCTGGTCGTCTCCTGCCCTGGATTGCGGCCGCGGCTGCGTTATCTCTGTGTTCTGGATTGATTTGGGGTTATTTTTTGACGCCAGATGATATGCGGCAGGGCTCGACTGTGAAGATCATCTATCTGCATGTGCCGGCCGCTTTGATGGCGATCAACGGGTATCTGCTCATGTTTGTGGGGGCGCTGGTCTGGTTGATCCGCCGGCAGCATGTCTCTGTTCTCGCGGCCAAGGCGGCAGCTCCCGTGGGCATGGTGATGACACTGATCGCCCTGGCCACCGGGGCTATTTGGGGGCAGCCGATGTGGGGCACCTATTGGGTTTGGGATCCCCGGTTGACCAGTTTTTTGATCCTCTTTTTATTCTATGTGGGCTATATCGCCCTGTGGGCGGCGATTGAGGATGAAGACTCGGCGGCAGATTTAACCTCGGTCTTGGCGATTGTGGGAGCGGTTTTTGCCATGTTGAGCCGATACGCGGTGCTGTTTTGGAATCAAGGGCTACACCAAGGCACAACCGTAACCGTGGCCGATGGGGCGAAACAGGAAAATATTTCTAATGTCTTTTTCCAGCCGCTGCTCCTATCGATGGCCGGGTTTGGGCTGTTGTTTTTGACATTGTTGCTGGTTGGCACGCGCACGGAGGTGCGGTCGCGTCGGCTGAAGGTATTGCAAGCACGGGAGCGGATGGAATGATGCCAGATCTGGGAAAATATGCCTTAGAAGTCAACAGTTCCTATGCGCTGAGCCTCTTGGCTCTCGCGGCAATCACTGGGCTCTATCTGCGGCGCAGCCGTGCAGTAAAGCGCGCTTTGGCAGCGCAGGAGGCGGCTCAGGATGCGTAAACTGCTGTTGGCATTGCCGGTTGTGATCTTTGCAGTATTTGCTGGGCTGGCCTTTGTTGGGATGCAGCGAGAGGATCCAGAGGGCCTGCCAAGCGCCATCGCAGGCCAGCAGGCACCGAAAGTCCAGCTCGATCCCCTGGAGGGGCATGTGCCCTTTGCACAGGCGGATTTGACCAGCGGCGGGGTGAAATTGGTTAATTTCTGGGCCAGCTGGTGCGCACCCTGCCGGGCTGAGCATCCAACACTGATGGATTTTTCCGATCGCGGCATTCCGGTGTATGGCGTGAACTATAAAGACAACCCTGCCAAAGCACGCGCTTTTTTGGCGGAACTGGGCAATCCTTATGCTTTGGCCGGAGCGGATCCTCAGGCGAGGATGGCGCTGGATTGGGGGGTTTATGGCTTGCCGGAGACCTTTGTTCTGGCACCCGATGGAACTGTGATCATGCGTGTGACTGGCCCGCTGACGGCGCGCAATTTGCAAACGCGTGTGATGCCGGCGCTGGCAGAGGCAGGGTTGGAATTCTAAGGAAAATCAAACGTGCAGACAGGTCTTGCGGTCTTGAACGCACAAAAGGCCTCTGGCTAACGCCAGTTCAACACGAAATGAGGGCTGCGCCTGCCGTGGGGCAGGCAGGCGCTGCCCGGTGTTGCCACCGGGCCTAATGTTTTGACGGGGCGGTAGGGTTATTCAGACGCTGTTCCAACCCTATGCGGCTTTGGCCAGGTTGCGCAGCACATAGTGCAGCACGCCGCCATTTTCGATGTAATCAATCTCAACTTCCGTATCGATCCGGCACTTTAGGGTGATGGATTTAACAGAGCCGTCTGACATGGTGATTTCTGCGGGCACCTCTTGCAGAGGTTTGACCCCTTCGAGGCCGCGGATTGAGACGGTTTCATCGCCCTTGAGGCCAAGGCTCTTACGGGTATCCCCGCCTGTGAACTCAAAAGGAATAACACCCATGCCCACCAGGTTTGAGCGGTGAATACGCTCAAAGCTTTCCGCAATCACGGCTTTAACCCCCAAAAGCGCAGTGCCTTTTGCCGCCCAATCGCGGCTGGAGCCGGCACCATATTGTTCGCCGCCAAAGATGACCAATGGGGTGCCTTGCTCCTGATAGGCCATTGCCGCGTCAAAGATCGCCATTTGGCTTCCGTCTGGACCGAGTGTGTAGCCGCCCTCGACCCCATCGAGCATCTCATTTTTGATGCGGATATTGGCGAAAGTGCCGCGCATCATCACCTCGTGATTGCCGCGACGCGAGCCATAGGAGTTGAACTCTCGCGGGCTGACTTGGCGCTCGGTGAGATATTTACCAGCTGGGGTTGTGTCTTTGAAAGAGCCGGCGGGCGAGATATGATCCGTGGTGATCATATCACCCAAAATTGCCATAACCTTGGCGTCCTCAAGATCGGTGATCTTGTGAGTTTCCATCGTAATGCCTTGGAAATAGGGTGGATTTTGCACATAGGTCGAGGCGGCGGGCCAATCGTAGGTTTTTTGATTGGTCACATCCACGGCCTGCCATTTCTCATCGCCCTTAAACACATCGGCATATTTCGACAAGAAGGCCTCACGGGTCACCGTCGCTTCCACCATTTCGGCAACCTCTTGCGTGGTGGGCCAGATGTCTTTGAGGTAGACGTCATTGCCGTCGCGGTCTTGGCCAATCACATCTGTGGCCAAGTTAATGTCCAAAGTGCCAGCCAAAGCATAGGCCACCACCAGGGGGGGCGAGGCCAGATAATTGGCGCGGACATCTGGGGAGATGCGCCCTTCAAAGTTTCTGTTGCCGGACAGCACCGCAGTGGCGACGAGATCGCCCTCTGAAATGGCCGCAGAAATTTCTGGTTGCAGCGGGCCGGAGTTGCCGATGCAGGTGGTGCACCCATAGCCAACAAGGTTGAAGCCGACCGCATCAAGATCTTTTTGCAGATCAGCAGCTTCCAGATAGGCGGAGACCACTTGCGAGCCAGGGGCCAGGGAGGTTTTCACCCAAGGTTTGCTATCCATCCCCAAAGCCGCTGCCTTGCGCGCAACCAAACCGGCGCCAATCATCACATAGGGATTGGAGGTATTGGTGCAGGAGGTGATGGACGCAATCACAACTTTGCCCGATTCCATCGTGTACTCTTCGCCAGCGACTGCAATTTTCTTGCCCATGGGGCGTTTGAAAGTCTCTTCCATTTCGCGGCGGAAGGCATTTTGGCCCTCGGTCAATGCGACAAAGTCCTGAGGACGTTTGGGGCCGGAAATTGCAGGCACGATCGTGCCCATGTCCAGATGCAATGTGTCGGTATAGATCGGCGCATAAGTCTCATCGCGCCAGAAGCCATTTTCTTTTGCATAGGCTTCCACCAAGGCCACACGATCTTCATCGCGGCCGGTGGCATGTAGATAGCGGATGGTTTCGTCGTCGATCGGGAAAAACCCGCAGGTGGCGCCGTATTCGGGAGCCATATTGGCGATGGTTGCGCGATCTGCGAGGGGCAAATTGTCGAGGCCCGTGCCGTAGAATTCTACGAATTTACCCACAACACCGCGTGCGCGCAGCATTTCGACCACTTTGAGCACCAAATCCGTGCCGGTGGTGCCTTCCATCATGGCCCCTGTCAGCTCAAAGCCAACAACTTCTGGGATCAGCATTGAGATAGGTTGACCCAGCATGGCCGCTTCAGCCTCAATACCGCCAACACCCCAGCCCAAGACCGCCGCGCCATTGACCATAGTCGTGTGGCTGTCGGTGCCGACCAAAGTATCAGGATAGGCAACCTCTTGACCGTTCTGGTCTTGGTCGGTCCACACTGTTTGGGATAAGTATTCGAGATTAACCTGGTGGCAGATGCCAGTGCCGGGCGGGACAACGCGGAAGTTGTTAAAGGCCGATTGACCCCATTTTAGGAAGGTATAGCGCTCCATGTTGCGCTCATATTCCCGATCAACATTCATTTGAAAGGCGCGGGGGGTGCCAAATTCATCGATCATGACCGAATGGTCAATCACAAGATCCACTGGGTTTAGCGGGTTGATCTTTTCAGGATCCCCCCCAAGAGCGACAATCCCATCGCGCATCGCGGCCAGATCAACCACGGCTGGCACGCCGGTAAAATCCTGCATCAAAACGCGGGCCGGGCGATAGGCAATTTCGCGCGGGTTTTTCCCACCTTTTGCGCCCCATTCGGCAAAGGCCTTAATATCGTCAACAGATACGGTCTTTCCGTCCTCGAACCGCAGCATATTTTCCAACACCACTTTTAGGGCGGCGGGAAGACGTGAGAAGTCACCCAATCCTGCGGCCTGAGCTGCGGGAATTGAATAATAAGCGATGCTTTTGCTGCCCACGGTCAAAGTGCGGCGTGTTTTAGCAGTGTCCTGCCCAACAACTACGGTCATGAAAATCTCCAGGATTGAAAGGATGTTGAGGCCTCTTATCAGCTGTGGCACTTGAGGATCAAGAGGTTTCGCATACATTTGTATACCAAAAAGGGATTTTTGTAACATCTGCGCACGATTGATTGATTGGCCAGTTACATTTGGATGTTCTATGATCTTAGATAATGATTCAGGAACCGACCCTTATGCGCCTCATTGCTGCACAATTTCTTTGCCTCCTCACGCTTATCGTCCCCAATTTTAGCTATGGGCAGAATGCGCCGGTGGTGGTTGAGCTGTTCTCCTCCCAAGGCTGCTCTTCCTGCCCACCGGCGGATGAATATTTGGTAGAGCTTGCCCAGAAAAGCGATATTATCGCTCTGGGATGGCATGTGGATTATTGGGATTATATCGGCTGGGAAGATATCTTTGCCCATCCCGCCTTTACAGAGCGCCAAAAAGCCTATGCGCGGGCGTTGAACGAGCGGATGATTTACACACCGCAATTTATCGTCAACGGGGCCGAAAGCTCTGTTGCAGGCCAACGCGCGGAGGTCGCAGCTCTTATCCAAAAATATGAGCAATTGGCACCGGGGGCAGATCTATCCATCCGGCGGATGGGGACGTCCTATGAAATAACTTTGCAAAACGCTTATTATTCGGGTCCCTATGATGTCCATCTTGTGAGTGTTTCACCCTTGGAGACTGTCGAGATTTACCGGGGGGAGAATGCGGGGCGGCGCATAGATTATGCCAATATTGTGACCGAATGGCACAATCTAGGCCGCTGGGACGGCCTGTGGCCCACCACGTTTGAAACAGGGGTATTGGGGCCAGGACGTTATGCTGTTTTGGTGCAATATCAAGACAATGGTGAGATTGTCGTCGCCGATTGGGTGAATTAGCGGCTGGAGTAAATTTAGCGAGCAGGCTGCCAGCGCCCCTTTGAGCCTTACTCTGAAGGCGGGCGATATTTCCAGCGCCGATGGATCCAAAACCAATTTCCCGGATCGGCATGCACCCGTTCTTCTAGGGATTTTGTCGCTTCTCGTGTCATTGTCTCGGCATCGCTGTGCTCAATCGGCGCGCCGATCTCAACGCTAAAACTGTCCCCATCCCGATTTCGCATTGAGAAATAGGGCACAAACAGGGCTTTTGCTTTCAGTGCGAAATTTGCCGCTGTCACCGAGCAATAAACCCGGCGCCCCATGAAATGCACCGTAATGCCGTGGCCGACAGCCAGGTCGAGCAATAAGACAAGCGCCGTGCCGGTTTTCAAGGATTTCAACATGGCCAACGTGCCGTATCTGTCGGCCTCAAAGACTGGGCCACCGCGCCCATTGATGTCGAGCATACGCTTATATTGCACATCAAAATAGGGATTGGCCATGCGCCGAACCATGCCCCCAACCTTGATCCCATGTTTGAAAAGCGCGGCACGGAAGGCTTCATGATTCCCAAAATGCCCGGAATAAAACATGATCGGACGGCCGTCCTTATGGGCCTTTAGCACAGCCTCAAGCCCCGCGCCGTGCAGCTTGATTTCGGGATTTTGTGCGTGAAACTGCGCTGGGAACATATTTTCCGTAAAGGTGCGTCCAGCATTGTCGAGTACCTGATCGGCAATCTTCAATTTTTGGTCCTGTGGCATATCGGGATAAATTAGGTCCAGATTGTCCATAACCCGCTTGCGATACCCAAGCAGGCGGCCCAATACACCGCGGAGACAGGCGCCAACCCAGCGATTGCGCAGCCGGTAAGGCACCAGCCACATTGCGCCAAAAAAAGCCATGATCGCCGCATGTCCGAGCTTTTGGCGCAGTGTTCCGCGCGGTTTTCCAGTTTTAGCCATCGTCGTCCTGAGCTTGGATGAGCCTCTCACGATACCACACATATATTCCAGCAGTTACAATAACAACCGCGCCAAGGAGTGTGAAGCCATCTGGTGTCTCGCCAAAGAGCACAAGTCCGAAGATCACAGCAAAAAGCAGCCCGGCGTAGCCATAGGGCGCGATATCGCCGGCAGGGGCCGCCGCAAAGGCGCGGATCATCAACAAATGTCCCAAAATGCCAAAGCCGATGAGCGCTGCCACAATCGGGATCTCGGCGAGGGAAATGGGCTGCCAAAAGAAGGGCACCATCACAGAGGAGAATATCGTGCCAAAGACGCCTTGCAAGAATAACGCGGTCCAAGGGCCATCGCTGCGCACAAAACGCGTGGCCAGGGCATAGACCGTGAAACCAATCGCCCCAAGCAGTGGAAATGCGGAGGCCGGTGACATAACTGACGATCCCGGCCGGATGATCAGCATCGCCCCAAGAAAGGCGGCGGCTATGCCAAGAATGCGGCGGCGGCCGATGGTTTCGCCCAAGACCAGCACCGCACCCAGCGTCACCATCACAGGGCCAAGTTGAATCAAGGCTGTAGCATCTGCCAGCGGCAAATAGATAATACCCAGAAAAAACATATAGCTGCTGAATGTTGTGGCCAATCCGCGCAGCATATGCAGTTTGGTATGCGCGCTGGTGAACAGCGCGCGCCGGGCAATTAACAATCCCGCGCCAACCAAAAGCGCCTGTGAGACAAAGCGCAGCCAGACAATCTGCGCCACCGGAATGCTATGGCCTAGGGTTTTGGCCATGACATCCATTGAGGCCATGCAGAACACCCCTGCAACCATGAGCGCAGCACCTTTTTGCGCGGCGGTTAGGGTCATTGTGGCGCTTGCGGCAGACCCACGCCGATCATACTGTCGCGCGTGACCCAGGCGGCTAGCTCCTCTTCGGTCAGGCCAAGACTTGCCTCCGGTTGGGCTGGCAGCACAATGTAGCGCATATCGGCGGTGCTGTCGTGCACCCGCACTTGCATCTGCTCGGGGAGCTCTAGGCCGAATTCAGACAGGACTTTGCGCGGTTCAATCACGGTTCGAGATCGATAGGCGCGCGATTTGTACCAGTCGGGCGGCAGGCCCAGCAGATTGCGCGGGTAGCAAGAGCAGAGTGTACATACCACAACGTTATGCACCTCTTTGGTGTTTTCCAGAGCAATCAAATGCATCGGGCCAATGTCAAATCCCATCGCCCGGCTGGCCGCGCCCGCATCGGCGAGCAGCGCTGCTTTGAATTCAGGATCCACCCAGGCCCGGGCCACAACGCGCGCGCCATTGGCGGGGCTGCGGCTGTCCATCGCGTTGATCTGTGCATGAATTTGCGCGGCGGTCAGATGCCCTTTTTCAATAAGCAATTCGCGCAGGGCAATCTCCATCGCCTGCCAATAGCTCAAGTCGGTGTCGTTATCAGCGCGATAGGGATGGCCCGAGGGGGACAGGCCGTCATGGCTGTGGTCATGCTCGTGGTCGTGGTGATCATGGGGCATTAGACAGGCTCCAACCAATGGGCATAGATTTCCGCTTCGATCACATCCTCACCGCGCTCGGCACGCGCCCCCCAAATATCGGCCATACGAAAGCGAACGCGGACCAGCTCTCGCTGTGGACCTGTTTGGCGATAAGCGGTTTCTTCGGGGTTGTTAAATAGCCCAATGCGCCGTTCAATTTGCCCTATTTTGCCGCGTAGATAGGCCGGCGTGCGGATATGGCCGGGCGGCCAATGGGATTTGATGCGCACTTTCATGAGGCCGCGCCATAGGTTGCCCCTCGGGCGCGCACTTCGGCCATTTTTGCCCCCAATTCTTCAGTGGTGACAGCACCGGCTTCCACCATGTTTTGCGCGATGGAGGCGATCCAGCGCTCATAATATGTCATGGTTTCATAAGCATCTGCCCCCATATCTTCCAATACGCGGCGCAGGCTGTCGGTGGTCATCAATCCGGCGGCAGAGGTGAGCACCATGAGCGCATCCACTCTTTTTTCCCAAAGGGCGAAATCATGTTCTTCTGGAGTGATAGGCCCGGCAGGATCTCCGCCCATATCATGCCAGCGTTTTCCAAAAAATTCTGTCATGCCGAGAAACTAGGCGCGTGGTCAAACTTTGTCCAGCACCCGATGTGCCCCCCACGTCCAAATTGGCGCAGGGAGCAGAAGGCTCAAGCGCCGAAGACGCGGGCGAAAATCGTGTCCACATGTTTGGTGTGATAGCCAAGATCGAATTTGTCTTCGATTTCTTCTATGGACATGGCGGCCGTCACTTCCGGATCAGCTTTCAATTCCGTCAAGAAATCTGCTCCCTGCTCCCAGACCCGCATCGCATTGCGTTGCACGAGGCGGTAGCTGTCTTCACGGCTTACGCCTTTTTGCGTCAGCGCCAGCAAGACCCGCTGGGAATGCACCAAGCCGCGAAATTTGTTCATATTTGCGATCATATTGTCTGGATAGATCACCAATTTATCAATCACACCGGTCAGCCGGGCGAGGGCGAAATCAAGAGTGATGGTCGCATCGGGGCCGATGGCCCGCTCGACGGAGCTGTGAGAGATGTCCCGCTCATGCCATAGGGCCACGTTTTCCATCGCTGGCACCACTGCCATCCGCACAATCCGGGCCAAACCGGTGAGGTTTTCGGTCAGAACCGGGTTGCGCTTATGTGGCATGGCGGAGCTGCCCTTTTGCCCTTTGGAGAAAAACTCTTCGGCTTCCAACACTTCGGTGCGCTGCATATGGCGAATTTCAATGGCGATATTCTCAATGGAGCTGGCCACAACGCCGAGCGTGGCGAAGAAGGCTGCGTGTCGATCGCGCGGGATGACTTGCGTGCTGATGGGTTCTGGTTTCAGCCCCAATTGCGCGCAAACATGCTCTTCAACGGCAGGGTCGATATTGGCAAAGGTGCCAACCGCGCCGGAAATCGCGCCCGTGGCAATCTCATCACGGGCCGTGCGCATGCGCGCCAGGTTGCGATCCATTTCCGCATAGAACCGCGCAAAGGTTAGTCCCATGGTCACAGGCTCGGCATGGATGCCATGGCTGCGGCCGATGCGAACGGTGTCTTTATGCTCCAGCGCGCGGCGCTTTAAAGCGGCCAGAAGGGCTTCGATATCAGCAATTAGGATATCTGCGGCCCGGGTGAGCTGTACGTTCAAAGTGGTGTCCAAGACGTCGGAGCTGGTCATGCCTTGATGGACAAAGCGCGCCACATCCCCGCCGATAATATCGGAAAGATGGGTTAAAAAGGCGATGACGTCGTGTTTTGTGACCGCTTCGATGGCATCAATTTTTGCCACATCGAACTCGACATCTTTCGCGGTCCACACTGCATCCGCATTGGCCTGCGGAATCACGCCCAATTTGGCCTGCGCATCACAGGCATGTGCTTCGATTTCATACCAGATGCGAAATTTCGTTTTGGGTGACCAGATATCAACCATTTCAGGGCGGGAGTAACGTTCGATCATAGGATCATGGCCTTTTGAGTTGGGAGCGGATGGCTGCCTCTTAGACTGCCGGGCGCGTGGGTTCAAGCGCAGCCACCGGGTTTGATTGCCGGGCAGGAGGTGGTAGAGAAGGCTATGACACCTAAGAGCGCCGCACCCCTGCCACAGCTGCCACTCGGCCTTGATGATTTCATGGGCCATAGCTGGGATATCACCCGGCAGATCTGCGACCACCACCAAGATCAAACCGTGCAATTTAGGGGTCAGTGCTACTTTGACAGCGGCTGGTATCATGAGGACGGGCAGCTGATTTTGGCGCATAGCCCACCTCTTGCCAGCAGCCGGCGCTATCGCTGGCGCCCGGGCGCGGGGGGCGGGATTGATGTCTACTTTGAAGACGACAGATTTTTTCACCACATTGATCTGACGCAGAGCCCCCCTACGGCGCATCATCATTGCCAGCCGGATGACTATCATGTGGCCTATGATTTTGCGCGTTGGCCCGATTGGACGGCGCATTGGCAGGTGAGCGGGCCGCGCAAGCGCTATGATATGCACTCTTGTTATCGCAAACGCACAGATGAGCCCTTGCGAAGCGCCAATGACAAAGGCTAAGTCTGAACCACGAAACAAAAGGAAATTTCACATGACCACACAGACCCCATCTTTGACACTGGCAGAGGCTATTTTTCCGCAAACCGGCCTAGCGCTGCGGGTGAAGCAATTGGTTTTGGTCGTCGCAGGCATCACCGCTTTGGCACTTGCTGCGAAAATCAAGATCCCGATGTTCCCTGTCCCCATGACTATGGGCACTTTTGCGGTTTTGAGCATTGGTGCGGCCTATGGCGCGCGCTTGGGTCTGGCAACGATTTTGGGCTATATGCTGATTGGTGCATTGGGATTTGACGTTTTCGCCGGATCCAGCGCAGAAATCTCGGGTGTGACCTATATGATGGGTGGCACGGGTGGTTATTTGGTTGGCTATGTTCTCGCCGTCTTGGCTTTGGGCGCTTTGGCGCGCAAGGGCTGGGACCGGGCGCGGGGCAAAATGGCCTTGGCTATGCTGCTTGGCAATGTGCTGATCTACGTGCCTGGCTTGATCTGGTTGACCGTGCTTTACGGCGTCGATGCGCCGATTTTAGCTTGGGGCTTAACGCCGTTTTTGCTGGGCGATGTGGTGAAACTGGCCCTCGCGGCGCTCTTGCTGCCGGCGCTTTGGACCCTGGTGGGTCGCGCGCGCAAGTAAGGGGATTTGGCGTTCAACCCTTCAAGGGCGCGGCTGCGGCGGCGCCCTTTTTCTTTGGCACGCGCGGTTTGGTTTAGGCGCCATACCCCATTAACGCCGGATCAAACGGGTAGCTGGTCAGGTTTTCAAAGCCATCTTCGGTAATCAAAACTTGATCTTCCAGTTTGATGGAGAAGTCTCCACCCTCGGGGGAGACCAATGCCTCGACACATAGGACCATGCCCGCTTCCAACTCATATTCAAAGGCACCATCCACCAAATGGTCGGGATAGGCTATCAAGGGCCATTCATCGCACAGGCCGACCCCATGCATCAAACAGCCGTATTTCTGCGCTTGATATTGGTCGTCAAGGCGGTGACAGTTCTCCGACAGGCTGCGCATCGAAACGCCCGGGGCCAGCATGTTCATATTGCTTTGAATATGTTCATGGGCATGTTGCATGGCGGCAATCATATCGGGGCGGGGGGCTTGATCGCCAATCCACCAGCTGCGGGAGATATCCACGCAAATACCATAGCTGCCAATGAGATCGGTATCAAAGCTGACAATCTCGTTGTTTTGCACCAGCCGCGGCCCGCATTCTTGAAACCAAGGATTGGTGCGCGGACCGGAGGCGAGAAGGCGTGTTTCAATCCACTCCCCGCCGCGGCGAATATTTTCAGCATGTAGCACAGCCCAGATGTCATCTTCGCTCATCTGACCGCCAGGCACCCCAGAACGAGCGGCCTCTTCCATGGCGCGCACGGCGGTCTCGCAGGCATGGCTGGCGCATCGCATCGCTTTGATCTCATCGGGCCCCTTGATCACGCGGGCCTTTTCGGTCAGCTCCTCACCTTCAAAAACTTCAAACCCCTTGGCTTCCAGCGCTCTGAGGCCGACCATCATGATTTTATCCACTGCCAGTCGCATGTTTCCGCCGCCATGGGCACGGACCAAATCATAGACTTCACCGGCAAAGGCCTCTGCTGCCAAATGCGCCATATCTCCGCGGTCAAAATAGAAGAAGTCCGCCCCGGAGCGCTGTTCGCGCACCAGCGGATTGAACTCCGACAGAAACGGAGAATTTTTATAATCCCACATCACCATATAGCCATCGGCGCAGACGATCAGCGCGCGAAATGGGTTATGGGTGTTCCACAGCTGCATATTTGTGCTGTCACTGGCGTAGCGGATATTCAGCGGGTCAAAAACCACCAAAGCGCCATAGTCGCGCCCATTGACCCCCTGCACCAACCGATTGTGACGAAAGCGGCGCATTTGCTGCAAATCAGGCAGCTCCAGCCCAGCGGCCGCCCATTCGTCAAATGCCAGTTTTGTCGGGCCGATCTCGACGCGATCCATGTCATTGGGGGTATTGTCGCCGGTCAATGCCCCGCGGCTGGGGTCAATCTTGCGGTTTTCACGGAATGGTTCGGTCATAAAAACGCTCCCTTTACGCGTCAGATTGCGTTTGCAGCGCGGCTGTGTCAGGTTTGTTTGCGACATCTGTTTTCACATTTCCCGCGAGCGAGTCGGATTTCATGCCAGAAATTTTGCAAAGTAAGATCCCCTATGATGTGTCGGACCATAAAAAATTACCCGGGATGTTGCCGCTTGCCGAGGATGGCTGGCTGATTGAGGATGAGGCCTATGCGGCGCAACTGGCCGAGCGCGACCGGCTTTTGCAGGATACACCAGACAAGGTCTTTGCCGATGCCGGAGCCTCCGCTGAGGCAAAACGCGAGGTCTTGGATGAAATCTTAGCGCAATTGCGCCGCCGCCCGTCCTATCGTGTTGAGGAAAATATGGTACAGCGCCCGGATGGGGTGCGCGTGCCTCTGTCTGGCGATCCGCTGTGCGTTGCGGCGCGTTTGGTGCAAGAAGACCTTTGTTTGCATGAAAAGCGCGGCCAGGAGCATGTCTTGACCGCGGCCGTGATGTGTTTCCCGGCCAGCTGGACCTTGCACGAGAAAATAGGTCGCCCGCTCAGTGCCGTGCATCGACCAGTGGCGGAATATGATGTGGATGTGGCCAAACGGGTGCAGCGCTTGTTTGATGGTATAAAACCGGGACGCCCCATGTGGCGGTTCAATGTGCTGGAATATGTGCGGCCGGATTTGTTTCAACCACGCAGTGAAACGGACCCGCGAAGCGGTGATGAGGATTACGGCCATGGCGCATATATTCGCTCGGAGCATCAAGCCCTGGTACGCCTGCCGCGCTCTGGCGCGGTGTTATTTGCAATTCATACGTATTTGATCAAAAAGCCGGCCTAATCGGGCCTCGCCGCCGAGCGGGCAAAAAAAAGGCGCCCAAATGTGGACGCCTTCTTTATTTTCAGTCTATGAGCCGCGATTAGCAGCTGTAATACATGCCAAACTCAACGGGGTGAGGTGTGTGCTCATAGTGCAGAACCTCTTCCATTTTCAGGTCAATATACCCGGCGATTTGATCCTCTGTGAACACACCACCGGCGGTCAAGAAGCCCATATCCGCTTTCAACTCGTCCAGCGCTTCGCGCAGCGAGCCGCAAACAGTTGGGATATCGGCCAGCTCTTCTGGCGGCAGATCATAGAGATCTTTGTCAGAGGCCTCACCTGGGTGAATTTTGTTTTTGATGCCATCAAGACCGGCCATCAGCAAAGCTGCAAAACATAGGTAAGGGTTCGCGGCTGGATCAGGGAAACGCGCTTCAACGCGCTTGGCTTTTGGCGACTCGGCCCATGGGATCCGAACGCAGCCAGACCGGTTGCGTGCAGAATAGGCGCGCAGAACTGGGGCTTCAAAGCCGGGGATCAAGCGCTTGTAGCTGTTGGTTGATGGGTTGGTGAAGGCGTTCAAGGCTTTTGCGTGCTGCAAGATGCCGCCGATGAAATAAAGCGCTTCATCGGAAAGATCGGCGTATTTGTCGCCCGCAAACAGCGGCTTGCCATCTTTCCAGATGGACATATTCACATGCATGCCTGTGCCGTTGTCGCCTGCGATGGGCTTGGGCATGAAAGTCGCGGATTTGCCGTAGGCATGGGCGACGTTGTGAATGACGTATTTATATTTTTGCAACTCATCGGCTTGATGGGTCAAGGATCCGAAGATCAGGCCCAGCTCGTGTTGACAGCTCGCCACCTCGTGGTGATGTTTGTCGACCTTCATGCCCATCCGCTTCATGGTGGAGAGCATTTCGCTGCGGATGTCTTGCGCGTCATCAATGGGGTTCACGGGGAAGTAGCCGCCTTTGACACCGGGGCGGTGGCCCATGTTGCCGACTTCGTAGTCACTATCGGTATTCCATGAGGCATCAACTGCATCAACTTCATAGGATACTTTGTTGATTTTGTTCTCAAAACGAACGTCGTCGAATAGGAAGAATTCTGCCTCTGGCCCCATATAGGCCACATCGCCGATCCCGGAAGAGATAAGATAGGCTTCCGCGCGCTGCGCACATCCGCGCGGGTCGCGCGCATAGCTTTCGCCGGTGTCCGGCTCAACCACAGTGCAGTGAATGCAGATAGTTTTTTCCGCATAGAAGGGGTCGACATAGGCGGAGTCAACGTCCGGCATCAATTTCATGTCGGATTCTTCAATGGATTTCCAACCGGCAATCGACGAGCCGTCGAACATGAAGCCTTCGTCAAGGAAGTCCTGATCGACCTGGTCGGCGCATACGGTCACGTGCTGCAGTTTTCCGCGAGGATCTGTGAAGCGGATGTCCACATATTCGATGCCTTCATCGGCGATCTTAGATAAAAGAGCTTGGCTCATAGATAGTCTCTCCTTTAGAGGCGTTATTAGATAGCGTCGTCGCCGGTCTCACCGGTGCGAATACGGATGGCTTGTTCAACTGTCGACACGAAAATCTTCCCATCGCCAATTTTGTCGGTTTTCGCCGCGGTACAAATGGCCTCGATCGCGCTGTCGAGCATATCGTCGGCCAAAACGACCTCGATTTTTACTTTCGGCAGAAAGTCGACGACATATTCAGCGCCACGGTAGAGTTCCGTGTGGCCTTTCTGACGCCCGAATCCTTTGACCTCTACAACAGAGAGGCCCTGCACGCCGATGTCCTGAAGCGCTTCTTTTACTTCGTCGAGTTTAAAAGGCTTGATGATGGCTTCGATCTTTTTCATTTTGATACCCGCTGGTTTGATTGCAGGACGGGAATTTCACTTTTTAACCGGCCCGGCAATTCCTCTTCGGTGGGAACGAGGTGGAATGCCGCAGGTATCCCCAAATTTGCCTAAAAAATAATCACAACGCACATTTATTAAACATGAATGAATCTTGGCCCGTGAAAGAGCCGGCCATAGGGATAGCAAGCCGCGCCGGCGCCGCGAACCGGCACTTCGTAAAGAACGAATTCTGCTCCCGTTAAAATTCGTCCAGAAACTGTCATTTTCCACTCGCATCCTGGGGCGAGCTTTGTTAGAGAGCTCCGGAATATGGCGGCTCTTCGGGGCTGCCACATAGTTTGCGGGTATGGCGAAATTGGTAGACGCACTAGATTTAGGTTCTAGCGCCGCAAGGCGTGGGGGTTCAAGTCCCTCTACCCGCACCATGGTTTGAAAAGGGATTTACTATGCAGGTCACTGAGACCCTGAACGAAGGCTTGAAGCGCGGTTACAACATTGTTGTGACAGCAGATGAGTTGGCCGCAAAGGTTGACGAAAAACTGGTTGAAGCGCGGCCCGAAATTGAAATGAAGGGCTTTCGGAAGGGCAAAGTCCCCATGGCATTGCTGAAAAAGCAATATGGTCAGCGTCTGATGGGTGAAGCGATGCAAGAGAGCATTGATGGCGCCATGTCCAAACATTTTGAGGACAGCGGCGATCGTCCTGCAATGCAGCCTGCGGTTAAAATGACCAATGATGATTGGAAAGAGGGCGACGACATCCATGTTGAGATGTCCTACGAAGCTTTGCCGACCATCCCTGAGGTTGATCTCAAGAAAATCAAGCTGGACAAAATGATTGCCAAGGCCGACGAGGCGTCTGTGGACGAAGCCCTCGCGAATTTGGCGGAAACCGCGCAGGATTTCGCGGATCGTAAAAAAGGTACAAAGTCGAAAGATGGCGACCAGGTGACCATCGATTTTCTTGGTAAGGTTGACGGTGAAGCCTTTGAGGGCGGCGCTGCGGAAGATTACCCGCTGGTTTTGGGGTCCAACTCTTTCATTCCAGGCTTTGAAGCCCAATTGGTCGGCGTAAAGGTCGGCGAAGAGGTTGAGGTGAATGTCACATTCCCTGCGGAATATGGCGCCGAAAACCTGGCGGGCAAGGACGCTGTTTTTGAATGCAAAATTAAAGCAGTCAAAGCGCCGAAGGCCGCTGAGATCAATGATGAACTGGCTACGAAATTCGGTGCAGAAGATTTAGCCGCGCTGAAAGGCCAAATTTCAGAGCGTTTGGAAGCCGAATATGCTGGGGCGGCGCGCGCCGTTCAAAAGCGTCACTTGCTGGATGCTTTGGATAAAATGGTGAAATTCGAGCTGCCGCCGTCACTGGTGGAAGCGGAAGCAGGGCAAATCGCTCATCAACTTTGGCATGACGAAAACCCTGACGTGCAGGGCCACGATCATCCTGAAATTGAGCCGACAGATGAGCACAATACGTTGGCCGAGCGCCGCGTGCGCCTGGGTCTTCTCTTGGCCGAATTGGGTCAAAAAGCTGAGATCCAAGTGACGGATGCGGAGATGACACAGGCAATGATGAATCAAGCCCGTCAATATCCAGGTCAAGAGCGTGAATTCTTTGAATTTGTGCAAAAAAATCCACAGATGCAGCAGCAAATGCGGGCGCCTTTATTCGAAGATAAAGTTGTCGATTATGTCTTTGAACTGGCAACTGTGACCGACAAAGAAGTCTCCAAAGACGAGCTTCAAAAAGCTGTGGAAGCCATGGACGACGAATAATCCTATCTCGCCCGCATCTGCTTTTTGAAGCATGAAGCGGGCGAGGTTTTTCGATCGGTCACTTCGATCATATCGTGAAGTTTGGTTGATCATGCCACCCTTGCCTAAAGGGTGGCTTTTTTTATGGGTTAAGCGCTGTGGGCCCAGCCAAACAAAAACGCCGCCCTGAAACAGAGCGGCGTTTAAATGTCTGGAATGGGGAGAGGGTTTAGGCCTCTTCGTCATCCGATGCGTCATCCGCGGAAGCCTTTGGCGCATCATCATCGCCAAAGTCATCCATGCCGGCAGCGCCGATATCGTCAAACAGTTCCTGAATTTCAAATTCAGCGGCTGCTTCTTCTTCTGCTGCGAGATCTTGGATTGATTTTCCTGCCGCTTGAAGCTCCGCTTCTTCAACGGATCGAGCCACGTTCAGCTCGATTTTCGCCTCAACTTCAGGGTGCAAGCGCACAGAGAGATTGTGGATGCCCAGATCTTTGATTGGGGCCATCAACGCAACCTGCTTTTTGTCGAGGCTGAAGCCGGCTTCAGAGGCCGCTTCTGCCGCATCGCGGGTTGTGACCGAACCGTAAAGCGACCCAGCGTCAGAGGCTGACCGAATCACAATAAATTGCTGACCGTCAAGCTTGGCAGCCAAGGCTTCCGCCTCCGCTTTGGTTTCCAGGTTGCGCGCTTCGAGCTGTGCTTTTTGCGCGTCAAAGGCTGCGATATTGGCAGCAGAGGCACGCATGGCTTTGCCTGTTGGGATCAGGAAGTTGCGGGCAAAGCCCTGCTTCACATTCACAACATCGCCCATTTGGCCCAATTTGGCCACTCGTTCCATAAGGATAACTTGCATGTGCTTGGCTCCTTATTTCACAGCATAGGGCAGCAAGGCCAAGAAACGTGCACGTTTGATGGCGCGGGCCAGCTCACGTTGTTTCTTTGCAGAGACTGCGGTGATACGGGACGGCACGATTTTGCCACGCTCAGAGATGTAGCGCTGCAAAAGACGTGTGTCTTTGTAATCGATTTTCGGGGCATTATCACCGGAGAAAGGGCAGACCTTCCGGCGGCGGAAAAATGGTTTTGTTCCCATAACTTAGCGCTCCTTAAGACCGGCGTTCGCGACGTTCACCGCGATCGGCGCGGTCGTCACGTTTTTGCATTTGAACGGAGGGGCCTTCTTCGTGGCCTTTCACGCGGATGGTCAACGTGCGCATGACATCTTCATGCAATGCCATCAGGCGTTCCATTTCGGCAACAGCGGCCGAAGGCGCATCTGTCTTCAAAAAGGCATAGTGGCCCTTGCGGTTTTTGTTGACTTTATACGCCATGGTTTTGACGCCCCAATATTCCTGCTCCACAACGGACCCGCCGTTTGCGCTCAGGACATTGGAAAATTCTTCGATCAATGCTTCGGCCTGTGTGTTCGACAGGTCCTGACGCATAATGAAGACATGCTCATAAAATGACATGTGCTTTCCTGTTTTTTAGGTGCGCTTCAAAGATCAGAGTTGAGACCGCAGTCTGATCACGAGAGGCCGCACGGGAGAAGGTTTCTCTGCGGATGGCTGCCTTTGCCACAGCTGGGGGAAAGGTGCAAGGTTTATGCTGTCCGTGCCCGCATTTGAGACGCATTTTTCTGTGCGGTAGAGCCAGCCCGCGCGCGGGGCAGTCGCCGCACAGATGCTGTAAACCGTTGCGGTGCGGCGTGACAGGGGATATGCCAAGAAAAACCGAAGTTTCGAAAGAGGATCAAAATGCGGGCATTTGTTTTTCCGGGTCAAGGGGCTCAGACCATCGGCATGGGCCAAGATCTTGCGGCCAGCTACCCGGCGGCGAAAGCTGTGTTTGAGGAAGTCGATGACGCATTGGGCCAAGACCTATCTGGGCTGATTTGGAATGGGGATATTGAAACATTGACCCTCACAGCCAATGCGCAGCCTGCATTGATGGCGACGTCTTTGGCTGCTTTGCGGGCCTTGGAGTCGGAAGGGCTGGGACTTGACACGGCCTCTTTTGTCGCCGGGCATTCCTTGGGTGAGTATTCCGCTCTGGCGGCGGCTGGGGCGATGACCATTGCCGATACTGCCCGTTTGCTGCGCATTCGTGGCACCGCTATGCAGGAGGCTGTGCCTGTGGGTATCGGAGCTATGGCGGCGATCTTGGGTTTGGATTTTGCAGCGGTCAGTGCCGTGGCAGAGGCCGCAGCGCAGGGCGAGGTGTGCCAGGCGGCCAATGACAATGATCCGGGACAGGTTGTGGTCTCAGGTCATAAAGCGGCCGTCGAACGGGCCTTGGATCTGGCCAAGGAGGCCGGTGCGAAACGCGCTGTGCTTTTGCCTGTCAGCGCGCCCTTCCATTGCGCCTTGATGCAGCCGGCCGCGGAACGCATGGCGCAGGCTTTAGCACAGGTGGAGATCAGCACGCCATCGGTGCCCCTGGTGGCCAATGTGCGCGCCAGCGCCCTCTCGGATCCAGAGTTGATCCGTGCGCTCTTGGTCGAGCAGGTCACAGGCGCGGTGCGCTGGCGCGAATCTATGTCCTATTTGGCCGCGGAAGGTGTGACGGAAATTTGGGAAATTGGCGCGGGCAAAGCTTTGTCCGGTATGATCCGCCGCATCGAGCGGGCCATTGCCTGCCAAGCCGTTGGCAGACCCGAAGATATCGCCAAGCTGCACGGGGCGTAGGGGTCACATTTTGGTCTCTGGGCCGGTTGGAAATAAAGACGAATTTAGGAGAATCACATGTTTCGTTTGGATGGAAAAAACGCTTTGATCACGGGAGCCTCTGGTGGCATCGGCGGGGAAATTGCCAAGGCGCTGCATGGGGCAGGGGCGTGCGTGGCTCTCTCGGGAACCCGGGTAGAGCCGCTACAGGCTTTGGCAGATGAGCTGGGATCTCGTGCCCACGTCTTACCGTGCAACCTTTCGGATGCTGAGGCGGTGATGGCTTTGCCCAAACAGGCCGCCGAGGCTATGGGCAGCGTTGATATTTTGGTCAATAACGCCGGCGTGACACGCGACAACCTCTTTATGCGCATGTCGGATGACGAATGGACATCGGTTCTCGATATCAATCTGACCAGCACGATGCGCCTGTGCAAAGGCGTAATGCGCGGCATGATGAAAGCCCGCTGGGGCCGGATCATCAATGTGTCTTCAATCGTTGGCGCAACTGGCAATCCAGGGCAGGCCAATTATGCCGCCTCTAAAGCCGGTGTTGTGGCCATGTCGAAATCATTGGCCTATGAAGTGGCCACGCGGGGCATCACGGTCAATTGCATTGCGCCCGGGTTCATCACCACCGCGATGACAGATAAATTGACAGAAGATCAAAAAACGGGAATTTTGACCCAAGTGCCGGCTGGGCGCATGGGCACCTCGGGCGAAATTGCGGCCGCAGCGCTCTATCTGGCAAGTGATGAAGCGGGCTATACGACCGGGGCCACTTTGCATGTGAACGGCGGCATGGCCATGCTCTAGGGGTTTTTTGCCTATTTGGAATTGCCGGTGACAAAACATTTGCCCCCCGGCCATCCTGTGCTATAGGCGGCTCAACGACGTGATTTGCACCTTCTCGTGCTCACATCGGCCCCCTGTGGCAACACGGGGATCCACCGCTTCGATGTTGAAGCACATCAAGACCGCAAGTTGTGCGGAGAACCACGGGCGCAAGCCCCGGAACGAATAAGGACCTGAGATATGAGCGATGTAGCTGACCGCGTTAAGAAAATTGTTGTAGAGCACCTGGGTGTAGAGGAAGATAAAGTTGTAGAGAATGCATCTTTCATCGATGACCTTGGCGCAGATAGCCTGGACACAGTTGAACTGGTTATGGCTTTCGAAGAAGAGTTCGGAATTGAAATTCCTGACGATGCAGCTGAAACGATTCAAACCTTCGGCGACGCTGTAAAGCATATCTCTGAAGCCGTTTAATTTCAGCACCTTGAATTTCGATTGCGGCATCCTCTTTGGGTGCCGTTTTCGTTTATACCCCCGGTAATTATTTCAAAATTGGGGGCTGACCTATCGATTGGTTTAGATCATAATTGACTAGAGATCAAAATTGGAGATCAAGATGCGTCGTGTCGTGGTAACTGGGCTTGGAATGGTGTCCCCCTTGGCGGATGGGGTTGAGGCGACTTGGGAGCGTTTGCTCGCCGGAGACTCCGGCGCAGGGATGATTGAGAAATTCGACACCAGCAATGTGGTTACGAAATATGCCTGCGAAGTGCCCCTGGGCGATGGCACGAATGGCACCTTTAATGGTGATGCCTATTTAGAGCCAAAAGAGCAGCGCAAAATCGACGATTTCATTCTCTTCGGAATGGCCGCCGCTCAGCAAGCTGTGCAGGACAGTGGATGGATGCCGCAGGCAGATGCGGATCGCGAGCGTACCGGTGTCATGATCGGGTCGGGTATTGGTGGGTTGCAAACCATTGCCGAGACGGCCGTGTTGATCGATAAAAGAGGTCCACGGCGGGTCTCGCCATTCTTTATTCCGGGCGCCTTGATTAATTTGGTCTCAGGGCAGGTGAGCATCAAATATGGCTTTAAGGGTCCGAACCATGCGGTTGTTACAGCCTGCTCGACTGGGGCGCATGCGATTGGCGATGCCAGCCGTTTGATCATGTTTGGCGATGCGGATGTTATGGTGGCCGGGGGCGCTGAAAGCTCAATCTGTGAGATTGGTATTGCTGGATTTAATGCCTGCAAAGCCCTGTCGACCAAGTCAGAATCGGACCCAACCAAGGCCAGCCGCCCCTATGATGCTGACCGAGACGGCTTTGTGATGGGAGAGGGGGCCGGTGTTGTTGTCCTCGAAGAGCTGGAGCATGCTAAAGCCCGCGGCGCGAAAATTTACGCTGAGGTTTTGGGCTATGGTATGTCTGGCGATGCCTATCATATCACCGCCCCATCCGAAACCGGAGAGGGCGGGGAGCGGTCTATGCGGGCCGCCCTCAAGAATGCGGGGCTGGAGCCCTCGGCGATTGACTACATTAACGCTCATGGGACGTCGACCATGGCCGATACGATTGAGTTGAGCGCGGTGGAGCGTCTATTGGGCGATGCGGCCTCTGGGGTGACCATGTCATCCACCAAATCATCCACCGGGCATTTGTTGGGCGCGGCCGGCGCGATTGAGGCGATTTTCAGCATTCTGGCCATTCGTGATCAAGTCGCCCCGCCGACCATCAATCTGGACAATCCCGCGGTGGACACACCGATTGATCTGGCGCCAAATGCCAAGGTTGAGCGGCAGATCAATGTTGCCCTGTCAAATTCATTTGGCTTTGGCGGCACGAATGCCAGCGTCGTTTTCGGGAAATTTGCATAACATGTGGCGAAACATTGCGTCCAATGCAATGACCTTGATTGTCGTCTTTCTCTTCCTGATTGGTGGGGTCATGACGCTTCTCAAAGCGCAGTATTACAAACCCGGTCCCTTGACAGAGGCGATCTGCCTCAAGGTCGAGCCCGGCAGTTCCATGCCGAAAGTTGCGGTTAAACTGAGGGATGAGGGTGCGGTTCGAAGCAAAGAATTGTTCAATATCGGCGCCGATTACACCGAGAAATCCGCGCGGCTCAAAGCTGGAAGTTTCTTGATCCCGGCGGGGGCCTCTATGGCGGAAATTGCCGATCAAATCACCACCAGCGGGCGCAATACCTGTGGCACTGAGGTGGTTTATCGCGTCGGGGTGACGCGCAGCACCGTTTTGGTGCGTGAATTGGATCCGGTGTCCAACAGCTATGCGGAAGTTGCGCGTTTTACACCCGCTGAGGAGGCAGAACCGGCAGCCTATCGGCGGGTGATTGGGCAAGGCGATACGCGCATTCGGCTGGCCATCGCAGAGGGCACGACCAGTTGGCAGGTGGTTGAGGCCCTTAAAACCATCGACTTTTTGACCGGTGATATAGCACAGGTCCCAGCAGAGGGTTTGTTGGCCCCGGACAGTTATGAAATCAAAGCAGGCGATCTGCGCCAAGATCTGCTCGAGCGGATGCTGCAAGCGCAAGAGCGCCGCCTTGACGAAGTTTGGGCACAGCGCAGCGACATCACCCCAGTTAAGACAATGGAAGAGCTGCTGATCCTTGCCTCCATCATTGAGAAAGAGACAGGTGTGGCCGATGAGCGGTTCACCGTGGCCTCAGTTTTTGCCAATCGTTTGCAAAAGGGCATGCCGCTGCAAACGGATCCAACTGTTATTTACGGGGTGACAGGGGGCAAGGGACCGTTGGGACGGGGTCTGCGCAAAAGTGAACTGCGCAAAGATACCCCGTGGAACACCTATGTAAACCGCGGTCTGCCCCCAACGCCTATTGCCAACCCAGGCCTGGCCAGCTTGCAGGCGGCGCTGAAACCCGCAGCCACGGACTTCATATTCTTTGTGGCTGACGGCACAGGCGGCCATGCCTTTGCGGTGACACTCAAAGACCATAATCGCAATGTCGCGGCATGGCGCAAGATTGAAGCGACCCGGCAGCCGTAAGGCTTTGTCAATGTGACCGCTCGCCTGGGTTCCAAAGGTTTTACACCTTTGGGTCAAACTCCTCACATACCACTTTAGAACACGGATGCCGCGATGCGGTGCCCGTCGTGCCGAGCGCAAGAGAGGCAGACATATGACAAAATCAACTCCCGTCCCAATCGACGGGCGTGACGTGATTTTGCGAGATAAATATCGGGCGATTGTTGCGGAATACTCCAGTGAAATCGTCGAGATATTACAGGCCGTCAAATACGACACAGAGGCCGACACCGCAAGATTGGTGAAATGCGTCAGAGACTTAGACAATGCCCGCCAGCAATTGCTGAACATTGAGGTCAAATTATCTTATGAAGAGTCCAAATCAAAAGAAACCCGTGGCGAAACTGACATCGACTTCGACGCCATGCGGCAGTCAATTGGGCGCCGCTTGGATCGCCTCCGCCGCGCCCAGGGTCCAAAAAGACTTCCTAAAGGAGCTGACCGAGGATGAGCTGCGCGCTCTGCCTTGGATGTTCGAATTTTGGGCCATGGAGCATCAATTGCCACCGGAAGGTGATTGGCGCACCTGGGTGATCTTGGGGGGGCGCGGCGCGGGCAAAACCCGGGCCGGATCGGAATGGATCCGTCAGATGGTCGAGGGCAGCCGGCCCAAAATGCCGGGCCGCTGCGCGCGGGTGGCGCTGGTCGGCGAGACTTTGGATCAAGCCCGTGAGGTGATGGTCTTTGGCGAGAGCGGCATTCTGGCTTGTGCCCCGCCAGACCGCCGGCCGCATTGGTCGGCCACGCGCCGGCAATTGACTTGGCCCAATGGGGCTGTGGCGCAAATCTATTCGGCCTCCGATCCGGAAAGCCTGCGCGGACCGCAGTTTGATTGCGCTTGGGTGGATGAATTGGCCAAGTGGAAAAAACCGCAAGAGGCCTGGGACATGCTGCAATTTTCTTTGCGTTTGGGCGATAATCCGCAGCAATTGGTGACAACCACCCCGCGCAATGTCGCGACGCTTAAAGAGATCCTTGCGCGCGACAATACCCGCAGCACCCACGCCAGCACCGATGCCAATCGCGCCAATTTGGCCAAATCTTTCTTGCAAGACGTGCGTGCAAAATATGCCGGCACCCGGCTCGCCCGACAGGAGTTGGATGGGGTCTTGCTGGATCAGGAGGAGGGCGCGCTTTGGTCACATGCGCATTTCACCCGCTCGGCTGAGGTGGATCTCAATAGCTTTGATCGTATTGTCGTGGCGGTGGATCCTCCGGTGACCCATTCCAAATCCTCCGATGAATGCGGGATCGTGGTGGTGGGCGCGCGCACCCAGGGGCCTGCGCAGTCTTGGCGTGCCACTGTCTTGGCTGATCTGTCATTTAAGCCAAAATCTCCCAATGATTGGGCGCGCAGAGCGATTGCCGCCATGCAGGAGTTTCACGCGGATCGCTTGGTGGCTGAGGTCAACCAAGGCGGCGATATGGTCAAGACGATCATTGCGACCCTGGACCCGCTTATTCCCTTTACCGGGGTACATGCGGCGCGCGGCAAAGCCGTGCGGGCCGAACCTGTGGCCGCTCTCTATGAGCAGGGGCGGGTGACACATGCTGCGGGTCTACAGGCGCTCGAAGATCAAATGTGCCGGATGACCCATCAAGGATATCGCGGATCGGGCAGCCCGGATCGGGTGGATGCTTTGGTCTGGGCGATTTTTGAGCTGATGCTGGCGCCCGCGCAACCCATTTTTGATCCGAAAATCAGGAGCCTGTGACGGTTAACTAAAAATTAAGAGTGGCGCACGCCCTGTTCGCCGCTTTGTAAATAATTTGCCTCAAATTGATTTCAAATCGGCCAACGCGCCATAGTATGAGGAGCCGCCCTATGGTTTTGAATCTGTTCAAATCCGCCACAAAACCCGCGACTGAATCCAAGGCGTCTGCCGCAGGACCGGTGATCGCCTATCATTCGTCGGGCCGTGTGGTGTGGTCCGCGCGCGACGCTGTATCGATCACACGCAGCGGATTTCAAGGCAATCCAGTCGGCTTTCGCGCGGTCAAATTGATCTCAGAGGCGGCCGCTGCGGTGCCCTTGCTTTTGCAATCGGCCGAGCAAAGGTTTGATACCCATCCGATCTTGACCCTTATTGGTCAGCCCAACCCGAGCCAGGGCCGTGCCGATTTGTTTGAGGCAATCTTTGGGCAGTTGATGCTACATGGAAATGCCTATCTGGAATTGGTAATGACGGCCCAGGGGGCCTTGGGGGAATTGCACTGCCTGCGTTCGGATCGTATGGCGGTGGTGCCGGGGGCCGATGGCTGGCCGGTGGCCTATGATTATAGCGTCGGAGGTCGCAAACACCGGTTTGAGATGCACGGTGATCTGGCGCCCATTTGCCATTTGAAGAGCTTTCACCCCCTAGACGATCACTATGGCTTGGCTCCAATCCAAGCGGCGGCCTCTGCCATTGATGTGCATAATTCCGCCTCTAGCTGGTCAAAAGCGCTGCTGGACAATGCCGCGCGGCCCTCGGGTGCGATTGTCTACGGCGGCGTCGATGGTCAGGCGCAAATGTCCGCGGAGCAATACGACCGATTGATCCATGAGATGGAAACCCATCACCAGGGCGCGCGCAATGCCGGGCGGCCCATGCTGCTTGAAGGGGGATTGGATTGGAAACCAATGGGGTTCTCCCCCTCCGATATGGAATTTCAAAAAAGCAAAGAGGCCGCCGCCCGTGAGATTGCCACAGCCTTTGGCGTGCCGCCGATGTTGCTGGGGATCCCGGGGGATGCGACCTATGCCAATTATGCGGAAGCCAACAGGGCCTTTTACCGCCACACGGTGCTGCCCTTGGTGGAGCGGGTGGTGGCGAGTATTTCCACCTGGCTGAGCATGGCGACGGGCGATGAGGCCCAGCTGCGCCCAGATTTGGACCACATTCCCGCGCTGGCCGGGGAACGTGAAGCGCTTTGGCGCCGGATTGGGGCGGCGGCGTTTCTCAGTGACACAGAAAAACGCCGGCTCTTGGGGCTGCCAAAACTTGAGGTGGGGGAGGGCTGATCTGCCCCTGGCGTCACGCCTCTGCTTTGACCTTGGAAATGTGAAAAGGATGTTTCAATGCAAGATCCAAATGACTTTGGACTGGACCATAAATTTGCGCGCTTGCCTGCGCGGGCGCAGATGGTGGATGACACTAAAATTGAGGGATATGCCAGCTATTTCAACCATATAGACCAAGGTCGCGATGTGGTGATGCCGGGAGCCTTCGCCGCTTCGCTCGCCCGGCTCAAAGCCGCAGGGCGCAGCGTTAAGATGCTTTGGCAGCATGATCCAACCCAGCCAATCGGCGTTTGGGACGAGGTGCGTGAGGATGAGATTGGCCTCTTCGTCAAAGGTCATTTAATCGCCGATGTGCCCAAATCGCTTGAGGCTGCCCGCTTGCTTTCGGCTGGCGCTCTGGACGGGCTTTCCATCGGCTATCGCACCATCAAGGCGCAAAAACGCGCCGATGGCAGTCGCGCATTAAGCGAATTGGATCTCTGGGAGGTCTCCTTGGTCACCTTCCCTATGCTGCCCGAGGCGCGTGTCGCGGCCAAGGCGCAAGCTCAAAGCCAAGACTGTTTGATCCGTGAATTTGCGAGTGCCGTGAGCGTCGCCCGCAGTCAGCTGGCCGGTTGCCGGCCTTCCCGAAACCTCCACCAAAGGATGCCACTATGACCCATGACCCACTGGAGACTTCTGAACAGATGCCTCTCAGCGAGCTGAAAACAGCCCTTTCAGGCTTCATTACTGAGATCACTGGTTTTCACAGTGATTTGAATTCGAAACTGCACAAACATGAAGAGCGATTGAATATGATTGACCGTAAATCCATGACCCTGTCCCGCCCGGCCTTGGCCACAACTGCCGAGACCCTGGCACCGCATCAAAAGGCCTTTGACACTTATTTGCGCTCTGGCGATGACGAGGCACTGCGGGGGCTTGAACTTGATGCTAAGGCGATGTCCACCTCTGTTGCGAGTGATGGTGGTTATCTGGTGGATCCACAAACCAGCGATACAATCGCCACAGTTTTGCGCTCCCACGCCTCCTTACGCGCCATTTGTAATGTGGTGAACGTCGAGGCGACCTCCTATGATCTGCTGATTGATCAAGGTGAATTTGGCTCTGGTTGGGTGGCTGAAAATGGCACTGTGAGCGAAACCGGCACCACGATGATTGAGCGCATTTCTATTCCGCTGTTTGAGCTCTCAGCTCTGCCAAAAGCCTCTCAACGGCTGTTGGACGACAGCGCCTTTGATATTGAAACTTGGCTCGCGGGGCGCGTTGCAGATAAATTTGCCCGCGATGAGGGCGCAGCCTTTGTCTTGGGCGATGGCAACAACAAGCCAACGGGCTTTTTGTCTCATGGCACGATTGACAATATGCTCTGGTCTTGGGGCAGCCTTGGCTATGTCGCGACAGGTACCTCTGCCGATATTGGCGATGGGGTGTCATTGATTGATCTGGTCTACACGCTGGGCGCAGAATATCGTGCCAATGGCTCTTTTGTGATGAATTCAAAAACCGCTGGCAGCGTGCGCAAATTGAAAGATGCCGATGGGCGCTTTTTGTGGTCGGACAGTTTGGCGGCTGGTGAGCCTGCGCGGTTGCTTGGCTATCCCGTGCATATCGTCGAGGACATGCCCGATATTGCCGCTGACAGCATGTCGATTGCTTTTGGTGATTTTTCCAAGGGCTATACGGTTGTGGAGCGGCCAGACATTCGCATTCTGCGCGATCCATTCTCCGCCAAACCGCATGTCTTGTTTTATGCCACAAAACGCGTCGGCGGGGATGTCAGTGACTTTGCTGCGATCAAGCTGCTGAAGTTCGGCACGTCCTAATCGCGGCACGGGGGCGCGTAGGCGGGGCTATTTCTAGGGTTTGCAGATTGGATCTCCCTGCAAACCCACCCGGCCTGCGCGCTCTGTTTCAAAATTCGATGAACACCTGTCTGGAGTAGAGCAATGATGCTTGTGGAAGAGACAAAAATTGCAACCGCTGACTTGCCGGTTGCGACATTCAAAGCGCATCTTCGGTTGGGATCGGGCTTTTCGGATGATATGTTGCAAGACCCTGTTTTGGAGGGATGCCTGCGCAGCGCCCTGGCGGCTATTGAATCGCGCACAGGCAAGGCTCTGATGGAACGCCGTTTTTCAGTGACGGCCAGTGCTTGGAGCCCAGGCGCAGAGCAATGCTTGCCGATTGCGCCTGTCACAGGGCTTCATGCGCTGACCACCACCGACAGCAATGGCAGTGTCACCCCGCATAACATCAGCGATTTCTCCTTAATACGCGATGCCCATAGGCCGAAAGCCGTCTCTGTGAACGGGTCTTGGCCCGCAATTGCGCCGCACGGCTCGGCAAAGCTCTCCTTCATTGCCGGCTATAGCGCACAGTTTCAAGATCTTCCCGCCGATTTGGCGCAGGCCGTCTTGATGTTGGCCAGCCATTATTATGAGGCGCGCAACATCGCAGGTCTTTCCGACAGCGCCATGCCCTTTGGCATTTCTGTTTTGATTGAGCCTTACAAGGCGCTGCGTATCACCGCCGGAGGGGGCAGATGACTTTGCCAAACTTAAACCGCAGATTGACGCTGCAAGAGATGGTGCGCAGCCCAGACGGGGCCGGCGGGTTTCGCGAAACATGGGCCACTTTGGGCTATCTTTGGGCGGAGGTGAAAGCGCTCTCGGGCGATGAGGGAGAAAGCGATCATGTGAAGCTCTCGCGCGTGCGCTACAACATCACGCTGCGTTCAGCCCCCATTGGAGCCCCATCACGCCCCAAAGCCGAGCAGCGCTTTGTCGAAGGACCGCGAATCTATCGCATTCATGCGGTGGTTGAGAGCGACACCAGTGGCAAATTCTTGCTCTGCAAAGCCAGTGAGGAGCTTGCCACATGACCTATGCGATTTCAGATGCCCTGCAGCAGGCAGTGTATCAAACCTTGCTTGCCGATCCGGCTGTCACCGCCTTGGTGGGCTCAGACATCTATGACGCCCTGCCAACGGGGGGCGTGCCGATCACCTATGTCAGCCTTGGACCTGAAGAGGTTCAGGAGGCTTCCGATAAGGACGGGGCGGGCGCGCGCCATGAGTTGACCATTTCTGTGGTCACCGACACCAGCGGCTTTCAACTGGCCAAAGAGGTGGCTGGAGCGATCTGTGACGCGCTGATTGACGCGCAGTTGAGCCTGAACCGTGGGCATTTGGTCGGGCTTTGGTTCTTACGCGCCAAAGCTGCGCGCTCAAACAGTGGCACCTCGCGGCGCATTGACCTGACCTTTCGCGCCCGGGTGCAAGACATTTAATTTCAAACAGGAGACAGACCAATGGTTGCTCAAAACGGAAAAGATTTACTCATCAAAATCGACATGAACAGCGCGGGGCAGTTTTCCACCGTCGCCGGTCTGCGCGCCACGCGGATCAGTTTCAACTCGGAGGCCGTCGATGTCACCAATCTGGACAGCAGCGCCGGTTGGCGCGAATTGCTGGCCGGTGCTGGGGTGAAATCGGCCAGTATCTCCGGCTCTGGCGTGTTCAAAGACGAAGGCTCAGACGCCCGTATGCGTGAAATTTTCTTCGATGCCGAAAATCCAGAATTTCAGGTGGTTGTGCCAGATTTCGGCCTCATCGAGGGGCGGTTTCAGGTGACGTCCCTGGAGTATGCCGGCACGCATAATGGCGAGGCCACCTATGAGCTGTCACTGGCCTCCGCCGGTGAGCTGGCCTTCACCGCAATATGAGCGTCAATCCATTTGCCGGCGAAGTGGCTTTGCAGCTGGATGGGCAAGAGCATCGCTGCAAGCTTACATTGGGCGCTCTGGCGGAGCTGGAAACCGCGCTCAAGGCAGATACGCTGATCGCCCTGATTTCGCGGTTCGAAAGCGAAGCCTTTTCGGCGGCCGATATTTTTCAAGTGATCCATGCCGGTCTGCGCGGCGGTGGCTGGCGCGGTCGGGCCGAAGATTTGATCACGGCGGATATCGGCGGCGGGCCTGTTGAGGCGGCGCGGGTGGCGGCGCAATTGCTGCATCTGGCCTTCACGCCGCCCGGTTTGGACTGATGCTGGCTTGGGGCGACATGCTGCGTCTGGGGCTGCACCAATTGCAGCTAAAGCCTGCTGAATTCTGGGCGCTGACCCCGGTGGAATTTCTCATGATGCTGGGCCTGTCTGACGGGCCAAGGGCGCTGACCCGCGACGGTCTCAGCCGCTTGATGGCACAATTTCCCGATGAGGAGAAAGAAGAGATAAATGTCTGAATTTGATGATCTAAGTGAGGAATTTTCTGCCCTCAACGGTGAGATGGAAGAGGCCACGCAGATGGTCTCGAGCTTTCGCAAAGAGATGGGGCAATTTCAAACCGCGGTGGCGCGCAGTGGCTATGATGTCAACAGTTTGGAGCGCGGCCTGTCCAAAGGGCTGCGCCGCGCCTTCGATGGTCTCGCCTTTCAAGGCTCGAATCTATCGGATGTTATGCGCGATTTGGCCGATGGCATTGCGGCCACTGCCTATAATGCGGCGATGAAGCCGGTCACGGACCACTTTGGCAGTGTTCTGGCTCAGGGAATGAATGGGTTTATGCAAAACCTTCTGCCCTTCGAGGCGGGTGGTGTGATCAGCCAAGGACGGGTCACCCCTTTTGCGAAAGGCGGCGTGATCGAAGGGGCCAGACTTTTTCCCATGCGCGGCGGCGCGGGATTGATGGGGGAGGCTGGTCCAGAGGCGATCATGCCTTTGAAACGCGGCGCGGATGGGCGTTTGGGTGTGGCGGCAACGCAGGGCGCATCCGTTCAGGTGACGATGAATATTTCCACCCCTGACGCGGCCAGTTTCCAACGCAGTCAATCGCAAATTGCTGC
>Ga0255756_1000116_pt1 | contig 89045 bp, 77 predicted proteins | sample 011ome_20_FD_179956 | JGI IMG/M metagenome (GOLD analysis project Ga0255756, IMG submission 179956) | Coastal salt marsh microbial communities from the Groves Creek Marsh, Skidaway Island, Georgia - 011509CT metaG (version 2) | ecosystem: Environmental > Aquatic > Marine > Intertidal zone > Salt... | reverse complement strand
GATTTTTGAGTCAAATAACACGCTACGCCAGATTTCCTGACGATGCGCAAATGTCCCTGAAACACCGGTCAAAAACCGCTGCTTATCGACCCACACTTTGTCCAGTTCTATCGCAACCGTAAGATCAGGCAAATTCATCTTCTTGCGACCGGGCCGGTCATTGATCATGCGGTCCCAAAGTGGCGTGATATCAATTTCACTTCCCTGCAGACCAAGCTCCCAGCCGCCATCAGGCCGGGAAATAACAGCCCCAGAAACATTCGTTCGGTCCAACAGGACTTGCTTCAAATTGATCCGATCAAGCCCTAATCCCGCTGGTGCATATTCGATATTGCCCTCGACCACTAGGTCGCCAGCATTCACCTCAAAGGACGGCACGCTTTTAATCAGACCGTTCTCGATCAGAATCGTGACCGCCGCCCAGCCAGAATCACCTGGCGCTTTCCGCCAATCGATCATGGGCAATTGCATTTCGGACCGAACGAGATCAGCTTCGATTTCAACGCGGCCGGAGCGCTCATCAAACAGCGTATACCGAACCGTCGTATCTACACCGCCCCTGACAATGTCATCCGTCAAAGTCGATACGTCGACACCCAGGGACTTTATCTTCTCGACATCATCGATACTTGCACCAATCTCGTATCGCGCTCGAAAAGGTGCCTTATCGTCAAAGTTCTCAGTCCAGGTCAGATTGATTGGCAAATCAGTCATCAAAGCGACGCCGGACACATCCATTTTAACCTTATCGACCGATAGGGTCAGATCGCCTTGTGTCACATCCCTATCAAAAACGACATCTGCCATAGATACTGCTTTTAGATCAGCATGCGCCGTCACATCGACATCATCCAACGAAAGATCTTTGGCGAGCAGGAACCGCATCTTCACATCCACGACTGCATCCCCTTTTGTGGAAGCAGGGTCGATGCCCATCTCTTTTGCAAATCCCAACGGCTCGTTATCAATATATTTCAATGCATCCAGAACTTTCGCGCTGATCTGCATTTCCATATCTGCGAACTGATCAAATTCTTGCAGCCCGGAAATGTGCATTGTCCCAGATTCCACGATCAAATTTTCGCTGTGCCCGCGATCAACCGCGATATCAAGTGTATTCGCATCAAAAGCCATCAAGGCGGCGACATCATTTACTGCTGGCATACCTGGTAGATAGCTTACTGTGACGCCTTCAGCAGCCATGGTTCCGTCAAGTTTGCCGACTTTCAGCGTGCCATCTGCAGCCACGTCGAAATCAAACTCAGCATCCGCATGATGCAACACGCCATGTTTCATATGGGCTGTGATCCAGGTATAAGCGTCAGTTCCAAGGGATGCTGGCCAGAATTCAGTTACTTGATCAACAGGGACCGCAGCAATTTTACCGTTGCCAGAAACATTGCGACTGCCATCCGTTGCCTTGGCCACCTTTGCAGATAAAGTTAGTGATGTTTCCCCGCTGGAAACCGCGAATTCATCAACTTCGATCTTTTCGGTAATTAGGCCATATCGACCGATCCCCCTTATGGCGTCCAATTTGAACGTATGATTGATGGGGGCAGGGATTGTGATAGCGGTCGCATTCTTAACATCGATCTCTGCGTGATCAATCTGGATCACAGATGATCCACCGTTATACAAACCTCTGATCGCAAGGCTTTCTGCCTCGATCGGCGCATGCCCTTCAATAGGCAAATTTATCAACCCTTGGGTCCCCGTCACATTGAATCCGACGGTTTCGACACCGTGATCCAAATCCAAACCAACCAGGACTGTCCCACTCAAGGGAACTTCAAGCGCCTTAAGCGGGTCCAGCTCTTGCACCAGTGCGGAGAAAGATGAGGGCAGGATATCGTTAAAAGAAACGGTGCTATCAATGCGACGTTGCCCTGAATGGAATGACCCAGTGATACGCAGATCTGCGACCTTGTCGTCGATTTCAAGCAGGAGCGACCCTTCTGCGAGCAAACCATGAGGTGCTCGATCTAAGCGCAAATAACCGACGGGCGCATCCCAGACTTTCCCTAGAGCCAAGTCTTCATACGTCATGATGGCGCCAGAAATTTTCACCGTACTCAAATAACTCATAGGTGAGTCAGGCTCTGGTTTTCGGATCAACCATCCAACCAAACCAGTGGCTACTGTTTGCGGGCTTTCACCCTCCTCTGCGACGAGTTCAATCCCAAACTCACCCTGGTTACTTCGACGTACTCTGATTTCAGGGCCAAGAAGTTCGATGTATTCTGGCGCCAACACACCCTGCAAAAGCGCTCGCCCACTCAGCGACAATGACAACTCAGGGATACGCGCGACGGCCGCACCGTCTTCACCGACCGCGCGCACATTTTTGACACGAATTTCTAGCGCACGGTCCCAGCCTGCCCACGTCAGTGTCGTATCTTCAATCGCAAGGCGGAAGCTTTTGTGATTGCTATTTAATGCCTGTTCAACGTATGGCGTAAGAAATGAAAGCGAAACAGGGCCTTTGTGAAACTGCCAAGCGATCAGCAATAGTATAATCGCAAGACCGGCACTCAAGCCGCCCAATAGCTGAACACAAGACCTGAAGGTTTTTCGAATCAAATCAACACTCTAAATCATCCAAACAATCGAGATGCACCGGTTGTTTTTTCCAAGCAATAGCTAAACACTATGCATAAAGGCCGCTTAACGGGCAGTAAACATCACAATTATGGCATTTAGATTTGATCAGTATTGGGCTAAAGCCAATTTCCCGTCTCCCAGCGATAATGAGTCCGCTGATCGGGAATTGGCGTCATTCATCGAAGCGACAGAGAAATTTCGCGACGACGAGGATCCTCAGGTCCAGCAAATCGCCAATTTTGGGCAAGAGATGGCCAACACCAAAGAAGCTGTCGCAATGCTTCGAGCCATTTTTGGAAACAGCCCTTTCTTAACTCAATGTGTGCTGCGCGATCTCACATGGTTTCAAAATCTGGTTCAAATTGGCTCCGACCTAGCATCTGAAGAAATCATCAAATCGGTGCGTGCTCGCAAGTCCCAAGACTTGGATGAAGCAACCACGATGCGAGAACTACGCATCGCGAAACGTCGCATGGCTTTAACAATTGCTTTGGCTGATATTGGCGAAATCTGGTCTTGGCCAACTGTGACCGACAATCTCTCGCGTTTTGCCGATGAAACCATCAGTGTCGCGTGTGCATTCGCGCTTAGAAAATGCGCTGCGCGCGGTGGGCTAGTGCTGAAATCTGAGACGGAACCGGAAAAAGCCTGCGGTTATTTTGTTCTGGCTATGGGGAAACTCGGCGCAGGAGAGCTCAATTACTCAAGCGATATCGATCTGATTTGCTTATTCGATCCCGAGCGTATTGAAACCGAAGATTACGATGGTCTGCAGAGTCATGCCATCCGAATGACACGGTCTCTGTCCAAAATTTTGGACGAGCGAACCACGGACGGGTATGTTTTTCGCGTCGATTTACGCCTACGTCCTGATCCAGGTTCCACTCCCCTTGCGATTTCTGTACTAGCTGCCGAAACATATTACGAAAGCCTGGGACAAAACTGGGAACGCGCAGCGATGATCAAGGCGCGCGTCGTCGCTGGCGACATTGAATGCGGTCGGGCATTCCTTGAAAACCTCAGGCCGTTCGTTTGGCGCAAGAGTTTGGACTTTGCCGCGATCGAAGACATCCATTCAATAAAGCGGCAAATACATGCCCATAAGGGCGGCGGGGAAATTGCCGTCGAAGGTCATAACATCAAGACCGGGCGCGGCGGCATTCGTGAAATTGAATTTTTTGCGCAAACCCAGCAGTTGATTTGGGGTGGCCGAGAAATTGCGCTTCGTACGCGGCGAACGATCGAAGCCATCTCTGTTCTCGTCGAACTGGGGCAAGTCTCTCGAGATGTTGCAGACGTGCTGGAGGCCGCATACGGTTTTTTGCGCGACTTGGAACATCGACTTCAAATGCGCAATGATGAACAGACGCAGAAACTCCCTGACACAGCTGAAGAAATAGCAAATCTGGCGACTTTTCTTGGGTACGCGACAAGTGACGAGTTCAGGTCTGATCTGCTGCATCATTTGTCTTTGGTGCAACATCATTACGGTGAACTATTTGGGGCCGCACCTTCTCTAAGTGCTAATAGCGATATTGGAGGGAGCCTCTCGTTTACGGGAGCCGAGAGTGACCCAAACACTTTAGACACCCTCAATAGATTGGGTTTTCATGATGCCAACCGTATCGACAATGCCATCCGTGCATGGCATCACGGTCGAGTTAGGGCCACCCGCTCAACCCGCGCGCGCGAATTGCTGACAGAGTTAACCCCAACGATTTTGGCAGAGATCGCAAAACAACCCGATCCCGACGCGACTTTTGGTCGTTTTGACGATTTCCTATCAGGATTACCAGCTGGTGTTCAGCTGTTTTCCATGTTCCAAGCGTTCCCGAAAATTCTAGGGCTTATTGCCGAGATCATGGGCGAGGCGCCGCGTCTTGCCACCCATCTGGGGCGAAGACCCATCCTGTTAGACAGTGTTCTGAGTGCCGATTTTTACGATCCATTGGGGGACATCGAAGAGCTTTCAGAGGAGTGCAGATCGCTCCTTGGTGATGCCCAGTTCTTCGAAGACATTTTGGATGCGACTCGTCTTTGGGATGGCGATAAAAAATTCCAAGTTGGCATTCAGCTATTGCGCAAAGCCCTAACACCAGCTGACGCCTCTCGGCATTTGAGTAATATCGCCGAGACCGCGCTCAAAGTCTTAGTTCCACGAGTCATACAAGAATTTGAAAAGAAACATGGCAGCGTTGCCGGTGGACGTTTTTGTATATTGGCACTTGGAAAATTGGGATCGCGCGAACTTACGCCAGCCAGCGATCTCGACTTGATTTTTGTATACGATTGCGACGACTTGAGCGATGAATCCGATGGCCAGAAGCCACTGGCCGCGTCGCAATATTACGGGCGGCTTGGCCAACGGATTATCAACGCGATCATGGCCAGAACAGCTGAAGGCACTTTGTACGAAGCCGACTTGCGCCTAAGGCCAAGTGGGAATAAAGGCCCGATTTCCACATCTTTAGAGGGCTTCACGCGTTATTATGAAGAGTCAGCATGGACTTGGGAATATATGACCCTGGTCCGCAGTAGGGCCGTATTTGATACGCACGAACTCGGCCAAGACGTCGAACATTCAGTCCATGCAATTTTGCGGCAGTCACGCGATCAAAAAACTATCGCGAAAGACGTCGCCACGATGCGCGGTCGGATTGAAAAGCAATACAAAACCACATGCCCATGGGCGATTAAACATGTCGCGGGCGGCCTCGTGGATGTGGACTTTATCAGTCAATATTTGGTGTTAGTGAATGCCAAAGAGAAGCCTGAAATTATCAAGAACACGTCCCAGGACATTATCTCTATAGCCATCCAGTTGGGCACCATCGATAAAACCGATGGACAAGCGTTAATAGATGCAGCGCGATTGTATCAGCAACTCTCTACATTTCTCGCGCTGGCCATTGAAGGGACTTTGACGGATGACCGTGTGGCTCAATTCAGCCCTTCTTTAATACGTGATCTGACAGACATCACTGACGCCAAAGATTTTGAAGATTTAACGCGCCAACTGGTGGACACAGAAGCACGGACCCGCCATATCTTTGAAAGAGTAGTTGGTCCAGTCGATGACGCGCCAATCGAGACTGATGAGCCGATTCCAGACATGGACTAAACCACTCATACATTTTGTTTTGGAGAATTAAGAATGCTTGATGTTGGTGATAAAATTCCAGATTTCGACCTCCCGACCAACGGTAGTGGGACTCTGAGCAATAAAGATTTAAAGGGCAAAACGGTTGTTCTGTACTTTTACCCGAGAGATATGACACCCGGTTGCACAACGGAAGCCCAGGATTTTCGCGATCAGATCAAAGCTTTTGAAAAAGCAGGTGCCATAATTGTTGGCGTGTCTAAGGATAGCGTGAAGCGCCATGACAACTTTGTCGCAAAGCAGGAGCTTCCATTCCAATTGATATCCGACGAAGAAGGATCGCTCTGCGAAGACTTTGGCGTTTGGGTTGAAAAAAGCATGTACGGCAAAAAGTTCATGGGCATCCAACGCGCCACATTCGTCATCGACGGCTCCGGAAAAATCACACACGCTTGGCCAAAGGTAAAAGTTAAAGGCCATGTGGATGAAGTTCTAGAAGTCGTGAAAGCAAGTTAGATTTTTGTGATGGTCGCTAACTATTAGTTTCGTGGCACGTCCTAAGAACCTCAACCAAACTCAAAACAGCCCACGGTTTCATTGTTGCGCATGTCTGTTAAGGTAATGTGAGCGTTGGGTTTCAAGTTTGGCATCTGACATCGAACACTATAATGAATTTCGATTATGAATAGAATTTCTTATCTAATCGGAGCCATCAGCACTTCATAGATAATGGGCGATACAAATTGGACCTCCCTGCTTCGCAACCCAAAATACTTGTCGTAGATGATGAACCGATAAATGTCGATGTGTTGGGAGGTGTTTTGTCATCACTGGGTGAAATCATTACCGCAGATAATGGTCGAGACGCCATTGATATCTGTAAGTCAAACAAGCCCGATATCGTTTTATTAGATGTGATGATGCCGCAGATGGACGGTTACGAGGTATGCGCGGAATTAAAAGGGGACGAGGATACAAATGATATCCCCATCATTTTTGTTACCGCACTCGCCGATGATACTGATGAAGCCCGTGGTATCGAAATGGGCGCCATTGATTATTTGACCAAACCTGTAAATGCGACGGTCGCAATCGCGCGGATCAGAAACCACCTCGAATTAAAAAAATACCGCGATTATTTGGCGGAAATGGCATTTATTGATGGGCTGACCGGCGTTCCAAATAGGCGGCGATTCGAAGATCACTTTGCATCTGAATGGCAGCGTGGAAGACGGTCCGAAACCGAGATGTCGCTGATCTTAATGGATATCGATCAATTCAAACTCTACAACGACACATATGGTCACCAGTCCGGTGACTCATGCCTGACGCTCGTTGGCCAAGCACTGGCTAAATCGGCACATCGGCCAGGCGATATGATCGCCCGCTATGGCGGCGAGGAATTTATAGCTGTTTTACCTGACACAGGAGGAGATGGTGCTATTCGAATGGCCGAGACTATTCGAGACAATATGTCTGCACTAAAAATTGCCCATGAACCTTCGGATGTCTCTGACTATGTTACGTTAAGCATGGGATTGGTGACCTGGAAGATTTCAGGCGACAAAGATCCCAAAGCCATGATCGAGGCCGCGGACAAAGCATTATATGATGCCAAAAAGAACGGACGAAATCGCTATCAAGTTTCGCCAACGGATTGACAGTTCGAGTCTCAGCACGCCATGCTGGAAAATCTTTTGCGACATGAGGGCATCATGACAAAACTTCTGGTGATTGAAGACGAGCCAATAGTCTTAGAAATGTTGTCGCATTCTCTTGGGGCCTCGGGCTACGAACTCATTACCGCCGTTGACGGTGAAGATGGCCTCGCAAAGACTATCGAGCACGAGCCTGACCTGATCATCACGGATATGAGCCTGCCAAAAATCACCGGTTGGGATTTGATCAAGCGAATCCGCGAGCATGATAGCGCCAGCCAGATACCGATCATCGCCCTGACCGCACATGCGACGAGTGAAGATCGCGTCGCAGCTTACGAAGCTGGCGTTTCTGCATACGAATCAAAGCCATTAGATATCAAGAAACTTCTCGCTCGAATCAAAACTCTAATTGACTAAAGCCCAGAATATTAACGACGGAAAACTCAGTCTATGAGCGAAGAAACAGGCGATAATGCTGCGAAAAAGCCCAAGCCCCGTGGCAAAAAAAAGAAAAAAGCCAAATCGGGGAAAGCTGGAAAAATTGCAATGATTGCCGGCGGTGCTCTTGTGTTCTTGGCCGCGACAGGTGCCTTGAGTTTTTATATGGGCTGGGTCCACGCGATTATGGGATGGGAACAACCGCAAACCGTCGCGCAGCTTGATCTGGGTGAACCCATTCTGCATCCGTTCACCGAGATAAAAACCGACCTGAAATCTTCTCGAGGCAAGACACCATTTCTAAGAGCGGTGATCCATATCCAGTTGTTTCCAGACGACTTGAAGCAACTGCAAAAACAAGAAGCCCAAGTTCATGATGCGATTTTAACCCACCTGCGTGAGCAGGAGCGCCAGCATGTGCAAGGTAAAGAAGGGTCGGAAAGATTAAGGTTCGAGTTGGTACAGATCATCAACAATCTGATTCAGCCTGCGAAAATTCACACAATCTATTTTAAAGAACTGATCGTTCAATAAGCCGCATTGCAATAGGCCACATGACTATAGCGATGCTCAGTCCAACACTTCTTCTGAATCTTTGATTTTTGAAGCAAGAGCAGCTTCTAAGAATGAGTCGATATCCCCGTCTAAGACAGCTCCAGTATTAGAGGTCTCAACCTCGGTACGTAGATCCTTGACCATCTGATATGGCTGAAGAACATACGATCGAATTTGGTGCCCCCATCCGATATCTGTTTTACTGTCTTCGCTGGCTTGGGCGGCTTCTTCGCGGCGCTTCAATTCCATTTCATATAAACGGGCACGTAACATCGACATGGCTTGAGCGCGGTTTTTGTGCTGAGAGCGATCATTCTGGCACTGCACAACAATCCCTGAAGGCCCATGAGTAATTCGGATTGCACTCTCGGTCTTGTTTACGTGCTGGCCACCCGCGCCTGATGCCCTATACGTATCAACGCGCAAATCTTTTTCGTCGATTTCCACGTCAATGTTGTCATCGATGACAGGCGAAATCCATGCCGAGGCAAAGCTTGTATGCCGTCGCGCTGACGAATCGTAGGGTGAAATGCGCACCAATCGATGAACACCGCTCTCCGTCTTCAGCCAGCCGTATGCATTCTCGCCTGAAATTCGGATTGTCGCCGATTTGATGCCAGCTTCTTCGCCGGGGCTTTCTTCAAGCCAATCAACCTTCATGCCATGTTGATCTGCCCATCGAGTATACATTCGAAGCAGCATCTCGGCCCAATCCTGGGCCTCCGTGCCACCTGCACCCGCTTGGACCTGCATAAAGCAATCGTTCTCGTCAGCTTCACCGGATAAAAGTGTCTTCAACTGGGCTTTGCGTGCTTGGCCAAGGAGATCATTCATCGTCGCTTCGGCATCGGCGAGCACATCGGCATCATCCTCAAGCTCTGCGAGTTCAATCAGCTCAATTGTATCGTTGAGATCACCAAACAGGGAATCGACTTCCTTAATGCCCGTTTCCAGCTTAGTGCGCTCTCGCATCAAGGCTTGCGCCTTGTCCGGGTCATCCCAGAGCTCTGGGCTTTCAGCGAGTGCGTTCAGCTCTTCTAATCGAAGGACAGCTTGATCGTAGTCAAAGATGCCTCCTCAGCAGCTCAGCAGACTGCTTGATTTCATCGGCCATGGATTGTATTTCGGCGCGCATCTTTATTCCCTTCAAAACTTAGTCTTGGATGTTTAGCCGGACGACGGGTATGGCTCAAGCCAGGATTGTGGGAAAGTCGATCTTGTTGGGTGACAACTCATTGAAGCCGCCTAAACTAGTATAAGCCCCCCGTCCCCGTTGATGGAGCCGCCAAGAATCCCCCCTCGCCGCTTCCATCAGTCCAGGACTCACCCTCGATAATGCTGGCCCGTGTCGATGGCTGGGTCCCGTCTTTGAACGCTTCGAGAATGACGTTCTTGTCTCCAGGGCGAGCGAGCACCCCAGTTTGTGGGTTGACCCGCACAAGCCGAATTCCCGGTGGAGTTCGGAAAGGAATAGCGGGTTGGTCTGCCAAAGCAGCAGCCATAAAGTCACGGAAAACGGGGGCCGCAACCGAAGAGCCTGTCTCACGGCGACCCAACGGCAATGGATCGTCAAAACCGATAAACACGCCAACGGCCAAGTCCGGCGAGAACCCGACAAACCAAGTATCACGTTCTTCGTTTGTCGTACCTGTCTTACCAGCCAATGGCTTGCCCACCGCAGCAATGCGGCGACCTGTCCCCCGTTCAACAACACCCTTCAACATATTGACGATCTGGAACGCACTTACAGGATCAGTCACCTGCTGGCGTGTATCCGGAATACGTGGAACGCGCTGCCCATCCCATTGATCGACGCGGCAGTTTTCGCACGGGCGATCATCGTGCTTGAAAACGGGACGACCAAGACGATCTTGGATACGATCAATAAATGTCGGCGTGATTCGTTTGCCACCATTCACCAACATTGCATACGCTGTGGTCATGCGTATCAGCGTGGTTTCCTTGGCACCCAAAGACATTGCCAAGGTCTCGGGCATGTCATCCACAATATCAAACCGTTCCGCGTACTCAGCGACCCGATCCATACCAATCGTCTGGGCCAATCGGACCGTCATCAGGTTTCGCGATTTTTCCAGGCCCAAGCGCATCGAAGACGCCCCATAGAATTTGTTTCCATAGTTGGCTGGCCGCCATTTCGGTAATCCAGGCCCTTGGTCGATCACAAAGGGCGCATCCAATATCTGTGTCGATGGGGTGTAGCCATTATCCAATGCTGCCAAATAAACGAATGGCTTAAATGCAGAACCCGGCTGGCGAGTAGCTTGTGTGGCCCGATTGAATTGGCTTTGCTCGTATGAATACCCACCGACCATCGCCAGTACTCGACCGGTATGCGGGTCCATCGCGATAATGCCCCCATTCACCTCTGGTATTTGCATGAGGTCATAAACGGGATCGCCAGCAGGCGGCGGTACAGTTTTACCCTCTTTATCGACCTCCGGTTTTTTCGGAGTAACAATAATGATGTCTCTGGCGGACAATACGTCGGACGGTTTCTTGATCGCAGGACCGCGTTTTCGATCCGGCAATGGCTCGCGTGCCCATTTCAGTTCTTCCAGTGTGATGGCACCCTTGGCCCCGTCCTCAACACCGATGGAAACTCGCCCCACGTTATCATCAACACCTAACACAATAGCCAGTTGCATATCACCCAAACCTTTTGGGCGGGCTGTCGTTTTCAGATACGACTGCCAATCTAATGGTGTGTCAAAACGGCGACCTTCGTCCGCTGAACCGACCGGCCCGCGGTACCCGTGCCGCCGATCATATGCTTCTAAACCTTGGCGCAAGACTGTCCGAGCTACCGCTTGCAACTTTGGATCAAGCGTCGTTCGTACAGACAAACCACCCTTGTACAACTGGTCCTCGCCGAACCTATCGAACAACTCGCGGCGAACTTCTTCGGTAAAGAAATCAGCCTGGATAAACTCGGTATCTTGACGCTGGGCCGTCAAAAGCGGCTCTGCACGGGTCTGCTCGGCATTTTCGGCACTGATCCGCTGATCTTCGAGCATACGGCCAATCACCCAATTTCGGCGCGCCTTGGCGGCAGATGCTTTACGAATAGGATGATAGTTGTTGGGCGCTTTGGGTAATGCCGCGAGGTATGCAGCCTCGGCATAGGACAATTCGTTCAATGACTTATTGAAATAGTTAAGTGCAGCAGCTGCAACACCATAGGATCCAAAGCCCAGATATATCTCGTTCAGATAAAGTTCTAAGATCGTGTCCTTGGTAAACGCACGTTCCATTCGCACCGCCAAAATGGCTTCTTTGATCTTACGCTCAAACGATACGACGTTTGTCAGCAAGAAGTTCTTCGCAACCTGTTGCGTGATCGTCGATGCGCCGACCAACCTACGGCCCGTCGCCACGTTTTTGAGGTTGTCAACCACCGCACGTGCGACACCTGTGAAATCGATACCCGAATGGGTGTAAAAATTCTTATCCTCTGCCGACAAAAATGCGTTGATGACCCGTTCTGGCATCGCTTCAATCGGGACAAACGCTCTTTTCTCGATCGCAAATTCCGCCAGCAACTGCCCATCACCAGCATGAACGCGAGTCATCACATCAGGTTCATAAACAGCCAATTGCCGATAGTCAGGTAAGTCCTGTCCGAACCTGTGCAGCGTATACAGCGTCCCGCCGCCGATTGCGGCACCCGCAATCACGATCAAAACCAATGAAATCAAAAAGAATTTCAGAAGCAATTTCATCTACATTTTAGCCCAGTAATCTCTTTGGTTATCACTAATTCAGCTATCATATACCATGGTTTATGATGGATACGGAGTCACTCGTATTCATGCAAAAGAATTATGGCATTGAGATGACCAAAGCCTGACCAATAAAGGTTTTTAAGGACGGCTGGCCGATTCTATTTTACGGAAATAAGCGTCAACGGCACCTGCTATTGACTGCGCAACTTTCCGACGATGCGATTTAGACCGCAAAGCGCGCTCATCATCTCGATTGGACAAGAATCCCATTTCGATGAGCACAGATGGGACATCAGGTGCTTTTAGCACCGCAAAACCAGCGAAACGGTGCGGATTGCGGAGCACTTTGACTCGTGTTTTCAACTCATCCACCAACAGTGATGCCAACCGCGCCGATTGGTTCATCGTTTCTCGTTGTGCGAGATCGATCAAAATATTGGTGACTTCTTCGCTCTCGTGACTGAGATCGATACCTGCGATTAAATCTGATTTGTTTTCTCGATCAGCCAGTTCTGCGGCTTCTTTGTCCGATGCTTTTTCGGACAACGTATAAACCGATAGCCCACGGATTTTTCTGTTTCGGATGGTGTCTGCATGAACCGAAATAAACAAATCCGCATTACGTTCACGGGCTATTTCAATTCGACCACGCAGGCGGATGAATACGTCACGATCCCGTGTCAGATAGACTTTGAATCGTCCCGTACGCTCCAAATGTTCTTTGAGATCACGCGCAGCCGCCAAGGTAATATGCTTCTCGTATATGCCTGAAACACCAATGGCACCGGGATCTACCCCACCATGCCCAGGATCAATAACGATAACACGCTTTTGGCCAGCGACCCGAGTTGCAGGTTTTGCAGGTACGCGGATGGAAGCCAGCATGGGATTAGGTTTTCCAGGAGGTGCCGCTGACGGCGCTTTACGTTGCGGTGCAGCCACAGACTTCACTGCTGGTTTAGAAGGTTGCGTCACAACAACCTTTTTCCCCTGCGGTGTTTCGAGCGAGGCGTTGGTTGGCGGACGCGGAATTTCAGCAGAGCGAACTTGGTCAGGGCTGGATTTTATAATCAGCGGATCTGCGGATACGGCCTGCAGAAAGCGCGTTCCGGATGTTCGTGCTAAATCAATGACTAACCTATTGGGTTTATTTGCGGTTGCCGGCAACGCCAAAGCCTGATGAACCATAGACGGTTGGTTCAAATCGATCACGATACGCGAGTTGCCAGGCTTAAAAAGGCCATACCTCAGTCGAGAAAGCACACCAATCTTGGCCGGCAATGGACGAGCTGGCAGCCGCCAGCCCACCTCTGGAAGATCAACGACCAGGCGTGCCGGGCCTGCCAATGCAAATACACTCGCGTCAATGGGTCGATCCACGTCAATAACAATCCGAGTCGAGAGCCCTTGCTTGCCGACTCGAATGTCGGTGATTTCCGCGTCAGCAGCGTGCGCGTCTGAGCCAAAAGCCAACACGGACAACAGCAAGGCTAAAAAACTGCCGAATCGGAAAGCTGAAATTATCAAATTTTGCATAGACCCGATCAAAAATAACGCTCTATCTAATTGATTTTAAAAATAAATACCGAAACCAATCGGATTAGGGCCGATAGCAGCCCCTGGATTATGACATTGTGAAACGAAATTCCTATGGTTATGTTAACGCAGTGATCTTTTCGGATCACCCCAAGACCGCCTTTTTGTTCCGTTAAATCTTACAGAATTTGGGGGGTCGCTTGAGCGTCAATTCTTATTGATGCTCGCGTAACACTAGAGGTTTTTTCACATGCCGGTGACCGACGCCCGCAAAATTGACATTCCTAACCATCAAGGGCTCATGCCCTCGGTGAACATAAGGTCTGCCAGTTTCCGAGGCGCCGCCGGTAATTTCAACGCCTATTGGTACAGTTCTCTATACGTTGGTCGGCAAGCTGTCGCGCCACCCGGGGGATATGTGCCGCGGAGTTTCAAATTCAATGGCAACCAAACGTATGTTAGTGGATGCCTCCCACCCGGAAGAGACCCGGGTTGTGGTGGTATCAGGAAATCGTGTCGAAGACATTGATGTCGAGGTTGAATCCCGACGTCAGCTGAAAGGAAACATCTATCTCGCGAAAGTAACCAGAGTTGAACCGTCGTTGCAGGCGGCATTTGTGGATTACGGTGGGAATAGACATGGATTTCTCGCATTCAGCGAAATTCACCCCGATTATTATCAGATCCCGATAGCGGATCGTGAAGCGTTACTCGCGGAAGAGCAGAGTGCTCAAATCGCCGACAGTGACGATGATGATGTCGCGACCGACGATGGCGAAGAACCCAACGTCGAAGAACTCGGCGGTAGCGAAGATGAAATCGAAGAAGCCGAAGAGGCGCGTCGCCCCGTCGTAAGCCGCAGAAATTACAAAATCCAAGAAGTCATAAAGCGACGCCAGATTTTGCTGGTTCAAGTCGTCAAAGAAGAGCGCGGCAACAAGGGGGCAGCTTTAACAACCTATTTGTCCTTGGCAGGTCGCTATTGCGTGCTGATGCCGAATACAGCGCGTGGCGGCGGTATTTCACGGAAGATCGCATCGGGCCAAGACCGGAAACGGCTAAAAACCATTTTAGCTGATCTAGGTATTCCTGCGGGGATGGCGGTGATCGTTAGAACAGCGGGTTCCAAGCGAACAAAAGCTGAAATCAAACGTGATTATGAGTATTTGATCCGATTGTGGGAGCAAATCCGGCAACACACACTGGAATCAATTGCCCCCAGCCGCATTCACGAAGAAGGCGACTTGATCAAACGATCAATTCGCGACGTATACACCAAGGATATTGAAGAAGTCGTCGTCCACGGCGAAGAGGCTTATCGCGCCGCCAAAGACTTCATGAAACTTATGATGCCAAGCCACGCAAAACGCGTGCAACCTTACAAAGACACATCAATGCCGCTGTTACAGCGGTTCCAAGTCGAAGGCCAAATCGACAGCATGCACATGCCTGAAGTGCATCTGAAATCGGGCGGCTATATTGTCATCAATTCAACTGAAGCTCTTGTTGCAATCGATGTGAACTCCGGCAAAGCCACCCGCGAGCGTAACATTGAAGAAACAGCACTTAAGACAAACATCGAAGCCGCCGAAGAAATAGCGCGTCAGCTTCGGCTGCGCGATCTGGCCGGTTTGATCGTAATCGATTTCATCGACATGGAAGTGCACCGGAACAACAGCAAAGTAGAGCGCGTGCTGAAAGACGCGATGCGATCAGATCGCGCGCGCATCCAGATCGGGCGAATTTCGCCGTTTGGGCTTTTGGAGATGTCTCGCCAGCGTCTTCGTCCAAGCCTACTGGAAATGCATTCCGAGCCGTGCCCTCATTGCAGTGGCACAGGCATCCGTCGTTCGTCTGATACATCCGCATTGCATGTTCTCCGAGCGATTGAAGAAGAGGCGACGCGCCGCCGCAATTCCGAAATTACTGTCCACGTGTCATCTGAGATCGCACTTTATATTTTGAACCAAAAGCGGGACCAATTGACACGCATCGAAACTGATTATCAGCTTCGTGTCTTTATCGAGAGCGATGACAGCCTGATCCCGCCAGATCATCGCATGGATCGCGTTCGCAGCGATGGCAATACCGTCGAAGAAAGCAATGACGAGGAAGACACGACAAACGCTGAAGAACCCGGCCGCAAACGCCGCCGCCGTCGTGGGCGCCGTCGTGGCAAACGTGACGACGAGCAAAATGAAAACGTTGAGGCAAATGAAGCGTCCGAGGCTGAAGAGGATGAAGAAAACCGCGAAGCAAGCGATCCTGAAGCCGATGGCGATGATGAAAATGCGAAGCCGTCACGCCGTCGTCGTCGTGGCCGTCGCGCGGGTCGCAAGCGGGGCAGAAAATCTGAAGAAGAGAACGCCGTTGCAGCTGAAGGGAATGAAGAATCATCCGACGATTCAGAGACACCTTCAGAAGCTAAGACCGAGCCCACTGAAAAAGACACCGCTGTCGAAGCTGATGCCGACGCCGAGGAAAAACCGCGACGTCGTCCGCGTCGACGCAAACCGGCTGCTGAAAAAACTGAAGCTAAGGCCGAAACTAAGACAGAAACTGAAACCAATGAAGGAAGTGCAGATGATGCATCATCCTCTGATGAATCTGCATCTACAGAGCCAAGCCCATTGATCGAAGTCAAAGTCGAAGAACCGGCACCAGCACCTGAATCAGAGGCAGAAAATCCCGTGGTGTCTGACACACCGGCAGAAACGGCACGTACAACAGTAATTGATGTCTCGTCAATTGCCGAAGAAGAGAAACCAACGAAACGTGGCTGGTGGCGCCGAGGTTAGGGCGCGCCAATATAGTATATCTTTTTTGAGTGGTATTAAGAGCGGCTGCGCCAGGCGATGAGCTTGTCTGCAGCCGCTTTCATATCGGCGGTATCGCGGGCAAATGAAAATCTAATGAACTGATGCCCTCGGCTCGGATCAAAATCTGTGCCTGGCGTCGCAGCCACACCGGTCTCTGCAAGCATCCGCTGACAAAACGCCGCACTGTCATTAGTCATCGCGCTGACATCCGCGTAAATGTAAAAAGCACCATCTGCGGGCGCCAATTTGTCGAAGCCTGCTTTGGGCAATTCCCTAAGGAGTAACTCTCGGTTCTTGGCATATGTGACGACGTGGCGATCCAACTCATCCGTACAATCAAATACAGCGATTCCCGCATGCTGTGAAATGGCAGGGGGAGAGATAAACAAATTCTGGGCCAAACATTCGATGGCTCTTACGAGCTCTGGCGGCACAATCATCCAACCCAGTCGCCAGCCAGTCATCGAAAAATACTTCGAAAAACTATTCACAATGATCGCATCCGCGCCAAATTTAGCGACCGTTTCGGCAGGCTCGTCATACGTGATGCCATGATAAATTTCGTCAGAAACCATTCTAATCTGATTGGCTACACAATAGTCGTACAGTTCCTTGAGGCCCGCAGCACCAATCATGGTACCCGTAGGGTTCGAAGGACTGGCAATGATCAGGCCGTCCAAATTTCCATCAACATCATCAATCAAATCGGTGGTTGGCTGAAAGTTAGTCTCCGGTCCGACCAATATCTCAACGACCTCAATACCCAGCGCCGTTAGTATGTTTCGGTAAGCAGGATAACCGGGGGACGCTAAGGCAACTCGATCTCCTGGATCAAAAGCTGCGAGAAATCCAAGAATAAACGCGCCACTTGAACCCGTCGTGACGACAATCTGTTCGACCGGCACATCAACCTGATAAGTGCTTGCATAATGCGCTTGGATCGCCAGACGAAGGTCCATCAAACCAAACGCGTCCGTGTACCCCATGCGGTCATCGCGCATGGTTATCGCAATCGACTCCAGGACCCCTTGCGGGGCACCCGTGCCCGGTTGACCGACTTCCATGTGTAACACGGTTTCACCAGCGGCTTCACGTTCAAACGTCGCGCGCATCACGTCCATCACAATGAATGGTGGAACATTCCCACGCTTAGATACTTTCAGCGGCACCGATCAATTACCTCCCAACGCGATGCCATGGCCGCGTGGATCGGATGCACTGAGACAGAGCACTCCCTCTGTGTTAGGGACCCCCGTCGGGCAATAAACCGCCGAGACACTGCCAATCGATTTGGTCACCGCTACATTGTGGCCTCTTTGTTTTAGAGCTTCAATTTGCTCCGCTGGCATGTCCCCCTCAACGAACACTTTATCCGGAGCACCGGCATAATGGACGCGCGGAGCTCTCATTGCCTCACGAAGATCTAACGGTCCAGCCGCCGCCCTGGCTATCACATTGATCATAGATGTAGGTGCCGTAACGCCCCCTGATCCTGCGGCCGCCATATATGCATGATTGTGATATTCGCTCGTCAGCAAGGCAGGTCCGAGCGGTGTATATGTGCGACCGCGATCATCGGGGGCTGCGGCCAACATGGAACCAAACCCGGGGATCATTCGCCCTGTACCAAAAATATTGTTCAAGGTCAGGGTACATGAGGCCGCGCCCCCAAATGTATCCATAACGGCAAAGCTGACTGCAGATGGCGTTTCGGGCCAATTCACAGGATTGGCTGTCAGTTGGCTCAAAGGAATGGCTTTATCATCTTCAATCTGGTCTTCAACGTTGTTCAGATAATCCACTTGAACCAACGTCGTGGCGTCGATGGCGTAAGAGCCATCGCGTTGCATATGCTTCATGCGATTCACGAATGCGAACTTTGCTGCTTCGACGAGCAAATGCTCACGCTCATTTTTGTCTGCAAATTCGAACCTTTTATCACGCATGAGGATCGCCATCATCTCAGCTGCAACAACCCCACCTGCCGCTGGTGGCCCCGCAAAATGCCACTCTGTATTCTTCTCCCATGGGAAAGTAATGGGAGCGCTAAAGGCAGGTCGATAGTCACGGAGTTCTTCGATCGTCAAGTTTCCTCCCGCGGCGCGCACAGCCTCAACCAATCTCTGTGCTTCTGGTCCGTTATAGAACTGACCGACGCCGCGAAGCCTGATTCTGCCCAATGCGACCGCCAAATCGGACTGCCGCAGCATGTCACCTTCAGCAATGACAGAGCCATCCTGACGACGAAACACCTGTGCGGCCTCTTTATCTCTCATCAAAGGTTCCGCTACTTTTCCCAAGTCTGTCGCGAACGCTCTAGAGACTTGATATCCAAAACGCGCCAGATTTTCTGCGGGAGCGATCACCTGTTCCCATTTCAAATTACCGTACTTAGAGTGCATCAAGAAAATGCCGCGCGGCAGCGCAGGAATAGCGGAAGGTCTCGTCACACCGCCATTTGGCAATGCCGCCGCCCGTGGCAAGAAATCGACGACATCCGGCATCTCATTCCGATTATCACGGACGATGCACATACCACCACCCGCTAGGCTGGCGGCGGAGGGCATCGTGGCCGTCAGCGCAAAAGTAACAGCTGTCGCTGCATCGGCCGCGCTTCCGCCTGCGGACAAAATATCACGTGCAATAATCGCGGCCTGAGGCTCTTCAACAGAAACAACCCCTAACGCCCCTGACAAGAAACCAATGGTTCCTCGTCTGACCTCTGGCTCGTCATCATTAAAGGGGTTCGAACAACCCACAACTAGCATTGCAGCCAATGACAAAGCTGTCATTTGACGCCATCCGCGGCGCTCATTAGGCTTGTTCAACTGAATAGAATACGGATGCATCTTGAAACGTTTTTTGATCTTTTGCATGTGCTGCGCCATCGTTGCCTTGTTTTCGAGCGAGCCTGCTGATGCCCAGGGCTTGCCGTTAATCCGCGATGCGGAAATTGAAGATACCATCCGTCGCATGTCTACGCCACTTTTCCAAGCGGCAGGATTGTCTCCGTCTTCAGTTAGAATTCACATCGTAGCTGACAAATCGCTCAATGCCTTCGTTGCCGATGGACAACGTATGTTCATGCACACCGGGCTATTGATGCGGGCTGAGAATGCCGGCCAAGTCATTGGTGTCATTGCTCACGAAACGGGTCACATCTCTGGTGGGCATCTCAGCCGCTTCGGTCGTGCAGGTCAGCAAGGGACCGCAACGACGGTTATCGCTACCATCCTAGGTGCCGCAACAGCACTGGGAACTGGACGGCCCGACGTCGGCGCTGCCGTCATCGCCGGGGGCGGTCAAATCGCGCAGCGGAATTTCTTCAGCTTTACCCGTTCTCAAGAGGGGTCTGCGGATCAAGCGGCACTGTCATTTTTAGATTCGACAAGCCAATCTGCACGCGGCCTGCTGGAGTTCATGGGCATACTCGAAAACCAAGAATTGTTGATCACAAACAACCAAGACCCTTACATCCGAACACACCCTTTATCGTCCGACCGAATCCAGGCCATCGAAGCGCATATCGCTCGGTCGCCCAATAGCAACGCTCAAACGTCACCGGAGATGGAGCTCCGGTTTAAGAGAACCAAAGCCAAACTTATCGGCTTCTTCGAACAGCCCGCCCTGACTTTCCGGATTTACCCTGAAACCGACCAATCCATTCCTGCGCGCTTTGCCCGTGCATATGCGTATTCGAAGGTTCCAGATAAAGACAATGCCTTATCCACTTTAGATAGCCTTTTGGCAGATGTGCCCAATGATCCGTATTTTCTGGAACTGAAAGCGCAGGTTCTATTCGAAAGCGGTGATGTTGCTGCTGCGAAAGAGGCATTCGCGCAGGCAGTTTCTATTGTGCCAAATGAAGCTTTGATCCGCTTCGAATACGCCCGCGCACTGATCGCAAGTAACGAGCAAAGCGATCTAGAATTGGCACTGGAACAACTGAACTTCGCCTTATCACGAGAACCAAGGTTCGCGTCTGGCTGGCGCAATTTGGGTATTGCCCACGGACGGTTGGGCGACACCGGACGCAGTTCTCTCGCACTGGCCGAAGAAGCGCTCCTGAACGGCGACCTTAGTGCTGCGAATTATCATGCAGGGCGAGCTGTGGAGCTCTTCCCTCGTGGCTCTCGTGAATGGCTGCAAGCGGAGGATTTGCTGCTCGCCGCCAAAAACACCAAAAAGTGATACCCTTTCTGACATCTCGATCCGTATTTAGCTGCGGTGCGGTGCTGGCCATTGGCTTCATGGTCCTAGGATGCGCGCGTCCCCCTGATTTGGCAGGCATTGGTGGCTCCTACAATATTTTAGGCCCCGATAGAGACTTTGTTGTCGCTGTCCGTTCCAACGAGCTGCCGGCACACTGGCATTCAAGAGGGAAACTGTCTCCCGACACTCTATCCATTGATGAAGTGCAACGTGTCCCTGGTTTACGCGTAGATGCAAGCACCGCAGGATATTGGTTCACACGCGAAATACACGCATCGCTCCTGGCGACTCCATATCTGAGTTGGTCATGGTTTGCTTCACCGCCCACTCAGGGCGCACACCCCGTTCGCCTAGTGATCGGACTTGCCGATGTTGGCACCAGCCGCAAGACGTCATGGTGGACCATTGGGGGTTCAGATATGCCACGCGCAGATCGAATTGTCGCCATCGAATGGGCAGAAACAGCGTTGGGTCGAGGCACTGTGATTGGGCCCATTCGTCATAAAGAGGAATATTCCTTCGCACGCTACATCGCGCGGGGCGGGGCAGAGCATGGTTCAAGATGGTGGACCGACAATGTGGACCTCTCGACGCTGCACCGGCAGTTGTGGCCGGATAAGCCCTTGAAAAACACAGAGGTTCGGTTCGTAGGCGTCTGGTCTTCGGGTTCTACATATCCAGCAAGTATGCACATTGCGAATGTTCGATTGTTTCGCTAATGGTCCGCATAGTCTTATCCAAGAACAAACCTTGTATCGGGCAAGACTGACCCGCATCATGTCAAAAACCAACAACCCAGATGGACGATTTTATGTCGAAACTATTTCCAGCGGTGCTTTGCGCCATGATCTTCATAATGTCAGGCCTGCTTGCCAATCCTACGAACGTAAAGGCTGATGAATCAAAAGCGTTAACAGATGCGCAGACGAAACAAGTCGAACAACTCATCGAAAAGTATTTGGATGAAAACCCTGAAGTTGTCATTCAAGCCATCCACAAATACCAACAACAGCAAGAAGAAGAGCAACGCCTGCGCCAAGTCCACAACTTGGAGAGCATGCGTGAGTTGCTAGAGCGATCAGACACGTCACCAGTCAGAGGAAATCCAGAGGGCGATGTAACGTTAGTTGAGTTTTTCGATTATCGATGTGGTTACTGTAAACGCGTGCATAGCACTGTCACCGATACCGTGAAAGCCGACGGGAATGTGCGGCTGGTCTACAAAGAATTCCCAGTACTAGGGCCAGAGTCCGTTTATTTGGCTCGTGCATCTTTAGGCATTTTCTTCACAAACCCCGATAAGTATTCAGCTTTTCACGATGCTCTCATCACATCGCGTGGGCAGCTTAACCCCGCACGTGTGATGTCGATTGCAGAAGACATCGGTTTAAAGGCCGCTGACGTGGAAGCTGGAATGAAAGATCCAAGAGTCGATGAAGAAATTCAGCGTAATATTCAGATGGCACGAAGCTTAGGCATTAATGGCACGCCTGGATTCGTGATAGGGTCCGCAATCGTTCCAGGCGCGGTGGATGAAGATGCGCTGAAATCGTTCATCGCCCAGGCACGCAAGGGCTAGCGGCAATAAGTCTTTTAGCCGCCCTGCCCTGGGAGCTTGAAAGTGGGTGCAGGCGCGGCCATGTCCGATGCCACTGGTTGCAACATATACTTAAAGCCATCGGCACGCTCGACGAGCATCAACAGGTGTGCGTGACCCGATTTTTTCGCATCAGCATATGCTTTTAGAAATTGACTGGGTTCCCACACGGATTGCTGATTGATTTGGGTAACCACGTCACCACGCCGCAATGGCGTCGCCCCTGCAAACTGATCGTTGGAAACCGTCACAAGAAACCCTGTCGATCCCCAACGAATACCCAACCGTTCTCTTAACTTTGGGGTCAATGCAGCAAAGGTCAGGCCAAGATCGGGCTGCGCGGCAAATGCATTGTCAGTGATGACCCATGATGCTGGCCAAGCGGACAGGACCATATTGACATTTTCTTCTTTCCCGGCACGCCAAAGGACCACATCAATCTTATCGCCAGCGTTCCACTTACCTGAGATTTGAAGCAGACGCTCAAATGTGTCGATCTCAGTCCCTTGCATACTGATGATCAAGTCACCGCGACGCAGACCTGCGTTCGAGGCTGGGCCATCAATACTAATATCTTTGATCAGCACCCCAGAAGCGCTCTCAACGCCGAGCGCTGCAGCAATTCGGGGTGAAATCCCTTGGACCTGCATCCCCATAAATCCACGTTCCGCAGACACAGTGGGTGGTGAAGACAACATAACGGTAGCGCAGATAGCCAACATGATCGCCCACCTGATCCCAGTCAGATGCTTAATCGAGCGCCTAATAATAGCCATGCAAATGCCTCCCAAGCGTTTGCGCATTCGGCTTAACCTAACGATTCCAATAAGTTGGCACAACAATCATGTGCATTGACGATTTATTCAGCAGGATTCGTCTGAACCTGGCAAAAGGTCCTCAAGGAACTGATCGACAATAAGATCGTCAAAAATCATTTCAAAGCGTGTGACAATTCCATTTTCAAGAAACCGCAATGCGATCTCGAACTCTGGGTTAGTGGCCTGAGTATCGAGCTCAAAAAAGGCCAAACGTGCGCGCCATGGCTTTGCGCTCAACAAGTCAGAGTCGCCATTCAGTTTCTCTGCATCGCTTTTTGCTGGCAGGATAAATGCTGTCACTTTTTGTGGGCCGCTGTCATCCGATCCATCAAAGTTCATGGCTTCTCCGGCGCGTGCTCCTGACTTCGCTAAATCAACGAGCCAGTTCGTAAGTCCAACATAAAAATACGTATTGTTGGGCAGCGGTATTTCTCGCGGCTCGGGAACAACAAACTCTGCCTCTGATTTACCGTCATCGCGGCTACGCGCTGATCCTTTGAATTTCTCGCTACGCCCGTTGGTTACACTCCGACTATCGAAAGAGAACAATTTTCCGTCCAAGCTTTCTTTTGCCTTGAAGGTCATTTCGCGATTGATCAGGCCGCCAGCAATCGTCTCCATGCTCATCATAACCTGTTCGTTAATCACCCAACCCTCGCACGTTCGGTCAATCTGGGATACCGCGGCGCCAGAAAGGCCCGCAAATCTGGATGTTGGGCTTTTCGATGACAACGTCAGTTTATAAACAGCTTGGTGTGGCGTGACTTCAGCCACTGCGGGGTTCAGCCCTGCCCACATAGATAGACCCACAAGGGCAATCGCTAGACCTTGAAATAACTTACGAGACGATGGCGTTTTCATCTGACTTCCCTGCTATGAGTTAGAATCACCCTAAGCGAACCAATTAGATGACAAAAGCCAAACTTGCTTTGATCGATCACAGCCTTTATCCAAAAGTTCTCTCGGCACGTAAACGGATGTTCAAACAATCAGGTTTTAGATCTTGCGCGTACTTTCAGTCTTTGGCACCCGCCCTGAAGCTATCAAAATGGCTCCGGTGTTACGTGCGCTAGAAGCAGCCAGTATTGAATCACGGGTTTGTGTTAGCGCCCAACATCGCGACATGCTCGACCAACCACTCTCACTTTTCGATATCGTTCCTGATATCGATCTAGACTTGATGAAACCCAATCAAACTCTGCATGGACTGACCGCAGATATTTTGATGGGCGTCACAAAGGCCCTGGAAACAGAAAAACCTGACATGGTTCTGGTGCACGGGGATACCACCACATCATTCGCTGCAGGTCTGGCAGCCTTTTATCAAAAGATACCCGTCGGACATGTCGAAGCCGGTTTGCGTACAGGTGACATTTACGCACCATTTCCCGAAGAAATGAACCGCCGTCTCACGGATCGGATTGCGACACTACATTTCGCACCAACGAATACTGCTCGCGATCATTTGCTCGCGGAGAACACGTCCAAAGAGACCATTTTCGTCACAGGTAATACAGTGGTCGACGCGTTGTTCATGATCAGAGACCGCCTGAGCAATGATGAAAGGTTTCGCAACGAAGCGCGGTTGAATGTGCCTCAGCTAGATAGAGGTAAAAAGATGATTCTGGTGACGGGCCATCGGCGCGAGAATTTCGGAACTGGGTTTCAGAATATTTGTCACGCCCTTCGCGATCTTGCGATGCGAGATGATGTTGAAATTGTCTATCCGGTCCATTTGAATCCAAATGTCCAAGCACCGGTATCAGAATTGCTAGCTAACCTACCCAATGTTCATTTGTTGCCACCCGTAGAATACCCCTGTTTCGTAGATTTGATGATGCAATCTTATCTTGTCGTCACGGATTCGGGTGGCATCCAAGAAGAGGCACCTTCGCTTGGAAAGCCCGTGCTGGTTATGCGCGATGTGACCGAACGGCCAGAAGCAGTCGATGCTGGTACAGTTTTGTTGGTCGGCACAGATCGCGAGCGTATTGCTCATGAGACCACTGTCCTTTTGGATGACGAACAGGCATATACCCGCATGAGTAAGGCGCACAATCCTTACGGCGACGGAAAAGCTGGAAGCCGGATAGCAAAAGAGGTAGCACGATATGGCGGTTGATCATGTATGCGTTGTTGGTCTGGGGTATGTTGGTCTGCCGACAGCTGCGGTGCTGGCCAGTCGCGGAATTCAGGTGACGGGTGTCGACACGAATCCTACTACAGTCGAAACAATCAATAACGGCAAACCCCATATCGTCGAACCTGACTTGGACATGGTCGTTTATGGTGCGGTTTCGGCAGGCAAATTGACTGCCAGTGCATCAGCTGTACCTGCAGACGCGTTTATTCTGGCCGTCCCCACTCCATTCGACGCAGATCGCAAACCCGATCTACAGCACTTGCAAGCCGCAACACATGCCATCGCCGACATTTTAAAAGTAGGCGATCTTGTGATTGTAGAGTCCACAGTCCCCGTCGGGGCGACCGCACAGGTCGGCGCATGGCTCGCCGAGGCCAGACCGGACCTGAAAATCCCAGTCAGTGATGATCCGTCTGCTGAACATGATATCTGCATATCCCATAGCCCGGAAAGAGTGTTGCCTGGACAAGTATTACTTGAGCTGGTTCGCAATGATCGCGTGATTGGTGGCTTGGGTCACGATTGCGCCCAAAAAACGGCTGATCTTTATCGCGCATTTGTTGAAGGTGAGATGCACTTAACAGATGCAAAGACAGCTGAGTTGGTAAAGCTCTCTGAAAATGCGTATCGAGACGTAAATATCGCGTTCGCGAATGAACTGGCCAATGTTGCTGAGCCTTTGGGCATTAATGTTCGGGAAGTCATTGAACTCGCCAATCGCCATCCCAGGGTCAATGTTCTTAATCCAGGCCCCGGCGTCGGCGGCCACTGTATCGCCGTTGATCCATGGTTTATCGTTGCAACAGATCCAGAAAATACGCCGCTCATAAGAACTGCTCGCGAAGTCAATGATGGCCGCCCTGCGACCATAGCCATGCAGATCGCCAATACAGATGGTGCCAAGGCGGGCGGCGTGATCGCGTGTTTAGGCTTGAGCTATAAGGCTGACATTGATGATCTTCGTGAAAGCCCATCGATCGAAGTGATCAAGCAAGTTCGCCAGCTTATCAAAAACCAAATCTTGGTCGTTGAACCAAACGTGGATGAGTTGCCCGCGTCTCTACAAGATATAGATGGCATAAAACTCGTGTCTCTTGACCAGTGCCTCGAAGAAGCCGCTGTTCTGGTCCTTCTCACAGATCATCGGGTATTCAAATCTATTCCGACCGACATTTTAGAGGCAAAAGATACAATAGACACCCGAGGCGTTTGGGTGCTCACGTAACAAACTTAGTTGCTTGATGCCTTTTCTTCACCATCGGCAGACGTATTGCTAGGGTCAGCATCTTCGGCCGACCGGCGACGTTCTTCTCCTTTATACGACGGATCATCTCGACGACGACGATCGGGTCCGAAATAGTCATTCGTTCGAATGAACTGCCTCGGAGATTCTAATATCATCTTGATGCGTTGATATATGTGCGTCGCAGATACAGGCTTGGCCAAAAACTCATTCACACCCGCGTCACTGGCAGTCACGACGCGCGTTACCTCTGTATGCCCACTTAACATAATGATGGGAACATATATGTCGGGACTGTTTTCACTTTTCCGGATCATTTTAGTAAACGTAATTCCGTCCATAGGCTCCATCAGCCAATCGCAGATCACGATATCGACATCTAGGGTCTTCATGAGTTTCAACGCTTCGGCGCCATCTTCGGCTTCAGAAACGTTCCGTATTCCCATGGCGACAAGAATTGAGCGCACCAGCGTTCGCATGTGACGATTATCGTCAACGACAAGAATGTTCAGGCGCGTCAAATCGTAATCGGCCATAAACCCTATTTACCGAAATAGCTTTTTTTCAAACGTGCATCGATTATTGGCGTCACCGGACAACCGTCAAGCGTGGCACTTGCCTCATGGTCCCGTTCACTTATGCTACGGGCAACAAATTACAACTATACGAGGGTATGATGATTCATCTGCACACATGGGCAACACCGAACGGGCGGAAAGCTTCGATCATGTTAGAAGAGTTGGGCCTTGAGTACGATGTGCATCCCGTCAACATTGGCAAAGATGAACAATTTGAACCCGGTTTTCTGGCCATCGCACCGAATAACCGAATTCCGGCAATCGTGGACGAGGATGGCCCGAATGGCGAGCCGTTGAGCTTGTTTGAATCCGGCGCAATCTTGGTTTACCTCGCCGAAAAGACGGGATCAGAACTTTACCCGACTGAGCCCGTGGCGCGTGCCAAAGTTATGCAATGGCTGATGTGGCAAATGGGTGGTCTAGGCCCAATGGTGGGACAAGCACATCACTTCTTATTCAATCCAAAAGAAATCATACCGTATGGTCAGAAGCGTTATCACAATGAAACGAAAAGACTCTACGGCGTTATGGACAAGCAATTGGCAACCAACAAATACCTTGCTGGTGATGCCTATTCTATCGCAGACATTTCTTGCTACCCGTGGATATCCAGATTTGAGCGCCACCAAGTAGATCTAAATGAGTTTCCTAATGTTAAACGGTGGTTTGATCAAATCTCTCAACGGGAAGCCGTCCAAAAAGGTATGGCCTTGCCATTTGCAAACTAGTTGAGGATAGAAAGACCGTGTCCCATCTTGAAAAACCTGCCGTCAGCCGAGTGCGAGACGCCCTGATTAAGGCGAACCAAGAAGATACGATTGTTGAGTTTGCCGACACTGCGCGCTCTGCTGATGATGCCGCCAAATCAGTCGGGTGTGATTTGGGTGCAATCGTGAAGTCTTTGGTCTTTTCTGTGGACAATAGGTTCGTCATGGCACTTGTGGCCGGTGACCACAAATGTATCGAAGATCATTTACCAAATGCCCTGAAAATTAAGGGGGCCGTGCGGCGCCCGCAAGCGTCAGAGGTCAAAGCCATCACGGGGTTTACCATTGGCGGCGTCGCGCCAGTGGGTCTATTAAAGCCGACTCCCACGGTAATCGACGGATCGCTGAAGCGGTTCGATAAAATTTACGCGGCGGCAGGTCACCCTCACTGTGTGTTTTCGACGTCATTAAACGACCTTGCTCGGATGACCGATGGGATCATTTCCTATGGCATTGCGTCGCCAAATTCACCTGAATTTGCTTACTCACCAAAATTCTCAAGGTCGAAAACCTTTTCCAAGTAAATAGCTCTGGCAATTAACACCTTGAATTAATTGAGGCTTTTTTGCCAATTGGTTAATGCTGCACATTTTTGCAGCACCACATAGCTGAACACTGCAAAAAATCCCCGATATTTTGATGATTATTTTTCATGAATGAAGTGAAGATTTTTCAGCTTTTCCCTTGAATTACATGAGAATGCAAGCATCCTAGGGCTGGTAAAAATGCTGCGAGCATCGGGAGTTACCCTGGCGCGTCAATCAGCAGTTACAATTTTGAAAGCGTACTAGGGAGGTTCCTAATGAAAAGACGCGATTTCCTCAAGAAGACCGCGATTGCTGGTGCCGGCGCCGTTGCCGCATCCACCGCAATTAACAAGCCTGCGATCTCGCAAGGCATCAAAAAAATGGCCGTCGTATCCACGTGGCCTCGGGATTTCCCGGGCTTGGGTACAGGTGCACAACGTGTCGCGCAGCGTATTGCTGACGCTACAGAGGGCCGCATCCAAGTTGAATACTTCGCTGCGGGCGAACGTGTCGGTGCATTTGACTCGTTTGACGAGGTCGCATCCGGCAACGCTCAAGCTTATCACGCTGCCGATTACTACTGGAAAGGTAAGCACCCAGGTTGGGGTTACTTTACAGCTGTTCCATTCGGTTTCACTTACACCGAGATGAACGCTTGGATCCGCTTCGGTGGTGGTCAAGAGCTCTGGGACGAACTCGCAGCTGACTTCGGTCTCAAGTGCGTCATGTCCGGGAACACCGGTTGTCAGATGGGCGGTTGGTTCCGTAAAGAAATCAACTCCGCAGATGACTTCAAAGGTCTCAAAATGCGTATGCCTGGTCTCGGCGGTGACGTCATTGCAAAACTGGGTGGTTCACCAGTCTCTATTCCTGGCGGTCAGATTTATGAGAACCTTGTTTCCGGTGCTATCGATGCGACGGAATGGGTTGGCCCTTGGAACGATAGCTTCATGAAGTTCTATGAAGCAGCCAAGTACTACTACTATCCAGGCTTCCACGAGCCAGGTTCCATGTTGGCGCTCGGCATCAACAAGAAATTCTGGGATAGCCTATCCAAGAACGAGCAAGTGATCATCGAATCTGCCGCAGGCATGGAAAACGATATGATGATGGCCGAGTTCAACATGAAATCCGGTAACGCACTGACCAAGCTGATTAAAGAGCAAGGCGTTCAGTTGCGTCAGTTCTCGGATGATGTTTACGACAGCTTCTACGAAGCTGCCGAAGAAGTCTTTGACGGCGTGCGTGCGCACTCCGATCTCGCCAAGAGAATCGACAACAGCTTTACGGCTGCACGTGCCGATCTCTCTGGTTGGACGAAGATTTCTGACCAAGCCTATTTGGCACAACGGAACCGGGTGCTCGGCGCCTAAGTTCTGGCCACTATTTGGCATGAATGTTGGGGCGCGGGACTCAAAAGGTCTCGCGCCCTGCGTTCTTTAGGATAGATTTTTTAGTTTTCCCCTGAAGCAATAAGAAACACGATCTCGGGGGCGGGGAAGCAAATGTCACACGGTGCACAAGACACAAACGAACCTGTAATGAAGGCCCACGTTTCTGCTGAAACGCATGGTCTCCTGGTACCTGCAGTTCGTTTTTTCGCGCTGTCCATGACTGCATGGGCGTTCGTATTTATCATCAACAATGTTTTGAATTTTTGGTTCGACTGGCCTGGAACACTCAGTATCTTTGGATCTCTTGGTTTGTTCGGTCAGGATGCACCAGCCGATGGCATTCCGGCTCTTGCCTGGGTACAATTTGCAACATACGTCGGAACACTCGCAGTTATATTATTCTTTGTCCTGTCCACTTCAGGACGTTCGCTTCATGCAGACTCTGAATTCACAGGCGAGATCGCTGGCTATATTATCCGCGCCGCCTTTTGGTCGGTTCTCCTAATTGGGTTGGGCGACGGGCTTATCTCATTCCTTCGCGTTGAGGGATTATTGGCAAGCGTCGTTGGGAGTGGTTTGGCCGAAGACTTAGGGCGTCCAACCTTTCGCGGTCATTTTGTCCATTATCCACTAATCATCGCAGGCTTGGTTATTGCAGCGATTAACAAAAATATCGGCTTCCATTGGCTCGCGGTTCTCATCGTGGCAGCTGAACTGGCCATCGTGATTGCCCGCTTCATTTTCTCATATGAACAAGCATTTATGGCTGACCTCGTGCGTTTCTGGTATGGTGCATTATTCTTGTTCGCCAGCCCTTACACACTGATCAAAGAAGGGCACGTGCGGGTCGATATCATATACGCCGGGCTTTCTGACCAAGGGAAAGCATTATCGAACAGTATTGGATGTGCCTTTTTGGGGCTTCCGCTGTGCTGGACGATTTTGACCATGGGCATGTGGGGCAAAGCTAACGCCATCAACGGCCCACTTTTGTCATTCGAAGTCACACAAAGTGGCTTTGGGCTCTATATCAAATATTTGTTGGCAAGCTTCCTGCTCATCTTCGCGCTGTCGATGTTGGTTCAATTCATGAGCTATCTGATGAGCAATATAGTCACACTTCTACATGAACCTGGTCACGAACAAGACCTCGAAGAACACGCAGCGATTTAAGCGCGGCAAGGGATACAAATTATGGAACTGTTTTTTCTTCTCGTCTTGATGGTGATCATGATCGCGGCGCTGGGCTCGGGTTTTCCCGTGGCATTTGCGTTGCCCGGCTCGGCCATTATCACAATTGTCCTTGCTGCCTTATCGGGTTTCGTTTTCGAAGGTAGCGTTGCTGCCTACTTTGCGCACGGCGACCCCGTTCAATGGCTAAGCGCCGGTGTAACCAATCTCAGGGGTATTTATTGGGAACCAGAACGGGACACGCTGATTGCGATTCCGCTATTCATCTTCATGGGCATTATGCTCGAGCGCTCCAAGATTGCTGAAGATTTGCTCGTCACGATGGGTCAGCTTTTTGGACCCATTCCTGGCGGCATCGGCATTTCAGTTGTCGTCGTCGGTGCTTTACTTGCTGCCACCACAGGTATCGTTGGTGCCACTGTTGTCGCTATGGGTTTGATCTCGTTGCCTGTCATGTTGCGCGCCAATTACTCCCATGCGCTTGCGACCGGGACGATCAGTGCGTCTGGGACACTCGGGCAGATCATTCCACCAAGTATCGTTCTGATTATTCTGGCTGACCAATTGTCGAACGCGACGGACCAAGCGCTTGCTATCCGAACTTCGGATTATAAAGGCGGCACCGGTGAAATTGTGCTGCCATCTGAATTTGGCATCAATTCATCCAGTGCTGGCGACATGTTCTTGGGCGCGTTCTTACCAGGCATGGTTCTCGTAGGATTGTACATCACGTACATTCTGATTTTGGCGATTATCCGCCCTAAGATGGCGCCACCTGCGCCACACTTGGGCGAATACAACAAAGCGTTCTGGATCAAAGTCGCTGTTGTTTTAATCCCGCCTTTGGCACTGATTTTTGCCGTTCTCGGATCCATCATCATGGGTATCGCAACAGTGAACCAAGCAGGTGCAATTGGCGCTGCTGGTGCACTTGTCATGGCTGGATACCGTCTTGCCGAAGGCCAAAAACGCCAATACCTGCCGGCATTGCTCGCCATCGCCTCGTTTATTGTTCTGTTTTTTGCGGTCAATTCGTTCGACATCAACGTCAAGAATATCGAGGATTCCAACGACTGGCTGGGTATCATGATCGCAGGTGTCGGTACGCTCGGCATGCTGGCCGCGATTGTATGGAGTGCCAAGCGCGTTAACCGGCTCAATAACACACTTACCGGCGTGATGATTGAAACGGCCAAAACCACGTCATTGGTCTTTATCATTCTGTTGGGTGCAGCCATGTTGACTGCCGCGTTCAGGGCATTTGGTGGCGAAGAAATCGTTCGTGATTTCTTGTCAGGTCTGCCAGGCGGATTCTACGCCAAGTTCATCGTTGTGATGGCTGTGATTTTCATCCTCGGCTTCTTCCTCGACTTTATCGAGATCGCCGTGGTTGTTGTTCCGATCATCGCTCCCATCTTGTTGGCCGATCCGACCGCAAACATCTCGGCCGTTTGGCTCGGTGTCATGATCGGTGTGAACATGCAAACATCGTTCTTAACACCACCATTTGGATTTGCACTGTTCTACTTGCGGGGGGTCGCCCCAAAAGAAGTCCGCACCATTTCCATGTATAAAGGTGTTGTTCCTTTTATCGGATTGCAGTTGTTGGGGCTTGCCATCGTTGGATTCTATCCACCCTTGGTGAATTATCTTCCCAACCGTGTACAGTTGACATCAGATACAGCGCCACCACCGGCAAACCCAAGATTGCAGGCATGTTTGCAAGATCAGCTCTTCCCGATCTTTGCTGCATCAGAGAGTGAAATAAGAGCCGCCATCAATGGCGCCAAGCAGATCGACCTTTCGATGTTGCCGGACAATTTAAAGGGCAGCTTTGAAGCGTCCTTAAAATCTGCTGAAGCGACGTTTGATCGGATTGCCGATGTCAAAGCCGCCGAACAAGCACGCTTGGACTTTGTACCGACGTTCCAACCGCTTCACGCCGAAGCGCGGGCCATTCGGATCGATCTTGAATCCCACGAACGCGATATCGAGAAAGCTCAGAAAGAGTTGGATAAGTTCAAGTTTGTCGAGGATCCCGACCAAGGTGATATCGAAGATCTGAATGCAGAAATCGAACAACTGACCAAAGAGCGTGATGATTTGCTTAGGCAAAAACCCGATCGATGGTTTGAAATTCGAGATCAATACCGCGCACTTGAGAAAGCCGAAAAAACCGCCATTCGAATGTATCAACGGAACGTCGATGAGGCGTATGAGCAATTGCCAAAGATTCGAGGCATCATTGAATCTGCTGATCAACTCGCAGCACTAGAAGATGAAATTCGTGGTTTAGAAAATGTTCTTAAAAACGACGAAATTGACGCTGCGATGGAGACCATCAAAGACGTTGAAGATATGATCAGCGATGTCGAAGGCGCAAGCTCCGTAAAATCATCTGTTTCTCGGGCGCGCCGTGCACTTCGTGGCGACTCTCCAGATCGAGAAAAAGGCCTAGGCGAGTTGCAGAAGGCACTCGATAAGCATGCTGTCGAAGTCGCATGGCGCCAAGAAGCGGCAGAAAAAATCCTGCGCGCTTTGATTGCCTATGATGACGCAATTAAGAATACGATCGGCGCACGCCTCCAGCCGCGTCTGCAAAAAGAACAGGCGTTGAAAATCGCAGCTTGTCGGGCCAATCACAGAGATATCTCTCTGAGCTTCTAATGTAACTGCGGGCATCCTATTATATTAGGGTGTCCGCGCGTTCCATATCCGCCGGAGGGTTTTACGTGCAAGGCATCACAATTTCCGTGCTCTGGATGAGCGGTGCACTTGTGTCGTTCTTGTCCATGGCTCTCGCGGGGCGGGAATTGAGCGCAGAGCTGAATACGTTCCAGATTCTATTTTTCAGAAGCGCCATCGGTGTGCTGATCATATGCATCATTCTGTCGCGCGCTGGCTGGCATCAGATAAAAACCCAGCACCTGCCCACACACTTCATCCGAAATCTCGCGCATTATGTTGGGCAATTTGGATGGTTTTACGCGATTGCTATTATCCCTCTTGCCCAAGTCTTTTCCATTGAGTTCACCATACCTATTTGGACTGCCCTTATCGCGCCATTTCTATTGGGTGAGCGTGTCACGGCAATGCGCTTGACCGTCATCGCGATTGGTTTCGTCGGTATCTTGGTAATCCTAAGACCGGGAATGGTCCCCTTCGAAATTGGTGCGCTAAGTGCGTTGATCGCAGCCATTGGCTACGCGCTTTCACATACTCTGACCAAGAAATTAACTGCTTTCGATACACCACTTGCCGTTATTTTTTACATGACAGTTATTCAGTTACCCATGGGAGCTATCCCTTCTTTCATGGATTGGACGACTCCCAGCATGGAGATGTGGCCTTGGCTCGTTTTGGTAGGTGTGACAGCTTTGAGTGCGCACTATTGTATGGCGCGCGCCTTCGCACATGCCGATGCGATCGTTGTCGTGCCGATGGATTTCTTGAGGTTGCCACTTGTGGCTTTAATAGGTCTTCTATTTTATGACGAACCGCTCGATCTGTGGGTGCTTTTAGGCGCGGCCATCATATTTGCGGGAATCATTTTTAACGTCATTACCGAGCGAAAACCTAAAGTTTAGCGATATGCGTTGCTTTCCGCAGCATCACTATTTTGATAGAAATCGTTCATGAAATCTCCGGAGAAACAATTTGAGCATGCCGTCGCGGCATACCAGAGCGGGAAGTTCATAGCTGCCAAGAAGATCATCACAAAGCTAGAGCGCGACGTTGGTCCACATCCCCAAATTCTGCATTTAAAAGCCTTTCTGGAAGTGGAGACTAGCAAAGCAGAGATCGCCATTGCAGCGTTGGAGACCGCAGCCCAACATTTTCCTAATGATCCAAATTTGTTCAATGCTTTGGCGGTGTCTTTGCGCAAGACTTCACGTTATGCAGATGCAGAAGCTGCGTTTTTGCGTGCAATCGAACTCAATCCTCACGATGCAGCATACTTTCAAAATTTTGGCAATTTCTTGTCTGAGGCTGGAAGGCTCTCAGAAGCCATCTCAGTTTATCAGCAAGCCTTAAACATCTCGCCAGATTTAACAAAAGTGGCACTGTCCCTTGCCATGGATCTTAACCGAGTCGGGCAAATATCTGATGCCAAAGCCGTTTTAGAAACGCAACTCCAACGGGATCCAGAGCAGATCGATATCCGGTTGCAGTTGGCAAGCCTAGCTCATCACTCGTCAAATTTATCAGAAGCGCAAAAGTGGTATCTTTCCGTCGCCGAAACTGATCCAGGAAACGCCGATGCTATTAGCGGATTGATGAGTATTGGCGTATTGCAAGGTAACGTTGAACAAGCGCTTGCTCGATATGAAAACTGGCATAAAACGCATGGCGGTAACTATCAAATAACAGGGGCTTATGTTCATGCGCTTAACTACAGACCAAATATAGACCCAACTACGCTTCGAGATGCTGCTGAGTCTATTCCCGCACCGTTTCGGCTCTCTGGTTCACCACCATCAATAACGGACAAGAACCGGACGCTCAGAATTGGTATCATCTCGCGTCATTTCGGCCCACATCCCGTCTCTTACTTTTCAAAACCATTGCTAGGTGCTGGTTTATCTGGAGACTTTGAATTTGAGATATTCGCATCTCATGTTTCAGAAAATGACACATCCAAACTTATTCAAAGTCGCGCGCATCAATGGCACGACATTACGCATATGGATAGGCTTGAACAGGCAACTTTTATCCGCTCTCGAAACTTGGACATCGCCATATCACCCAGTGGACATGAAGAGTCGGATTTGTTGGACTTATTCAGAGCTCGCCTAGCGCCAGTGCAGATTACCGCATTTGGGATTTTTGGCACGACGGGGATAAAACAGATAGATGGTCTACTGACCGACGAGTACCATTGCCCCGCTGGCACCGAAGATCATTTTACCGAAGATTTAATTCACATGCCTGATGGCTATGTTTGCTTTGAGCCTTATGAGTACCTTCCTGCAATCGACAAGGCAGACCGGCATTCAACACCGATTTTTGGGTCTTTCAATAATATCGCCAAAATATGCGACGATACTCTGTCGCTTTGGTCATCCGTTCTGTCTGCTGTTCCTGGCGGGATTCTCGTCGTCAAAACCACCGCACTGGCTGACTCGCAAACACGCGAGATGCTTATGAAACGTGCGTTGGCTGCAGGCATCGCAGCGGAAAGATTGGTTCTTGAAGGCCCATCAAGTCACGTCGAGTTGCTCAAGTCCTATTTGCGCGTTGACGTGGCGTTGGACCCGTTAGCCTATTCTGGTGGATTGACCACATTGGAATCACTCTGGATGGGCACTCCCGTCGTCACCTTACCTGGACGAACTTTTGCGCGACGTCATTCTTTGAGTCATTTGTCAGTGGCAGGTCTTGGCAACTGGGTCGCAAACTCGCAAGAGCAATACGTGAACATCGCTGCAGAACTGGCAGAAGAGGCCATATCTCGAAAGGATATGCGGTCATGGCTAAGAGATAAGATGGTCAAATCACCCACAAGCGACGCTCAAAAATATGCTCGTGATTTCTCTAATTCCGTTCGGGCCTTTATCAAATAATTTTTCCTGAATGATCTGTTCCGATCTCGGACGAGTACAAAAAGCTATAGCCCTGATAATAACTGCTTCGACAACTGAGGAGATAACAAGGTCATGTTATTTGCGTCACCCTATAAGTCCGCCATTTCTTTATTTTGTCTGTTACTGATCTGCGTATTTACATCGCCAAATGTGACAAAGGCTGATGACAGCACCCTTTGGGAAGCACTCAAAAGCGGTGACCATTTTGTGTTACTCCGCCATGCACTGGCGCCAGGATTTGGTGACCCCACTACCGTTGATCTGAGTGACTGTTCGACCCAACGAAACCTCTCTGAAGAAGGCCGTCAACAATCCAGAAAGATCGGTGAAATGTTCCGCGCAAATGGGATTTCTGATGCGGTCGTTCTTACAAGTCAGTGGTGTCGCTGCAGGGAAACCGCGAACCTTATGGGAATCGGTAAGGTCGAAGATATGACGTCGCTCAATTCCTTTTTTCAACGCCGTGAAAACCAGGCGCGACAGCTTAATGAACTAGAACAATGGCACCTAAACGCTAACTTGGATCGGCCTACTGTGCTGGTTACCCATCAAGTCGTCATTACCGGACTCACAGATTATTTCCCCTCATCTGGCGAGATCGTTTTCGTTAAGCAAAGTCCTTCTAACGATTTGCAGGTTGTCGGTACGATTGATACCCTTTGAGGGTTATTTGCAGGGATGCCATGCCCTCGTCAAATAACGAGGACAGCTAGCCTAAGCCATTAAAAAGAAACTGTTTTTTTGGACCCAAAGGGTGGCTAGTTTTGGCCCTATGATGATACAGGAATACAGTGTGATCTGTCCTGTATAAAAATCATATAGAAAAACCTCGGAGGCTACTAATGAAACTCAAAAGACATTTAATGTCCGTTGGCTTGGCGGTTGCCGTCACCATCGGCGCAACGGCAACAAAGGCTGCTGATGAACTGACTGTGGCGTACTTCTTGGAATGGCCAACGCCAAACCAATTCGCGCAGGCTCAGAAAATTTATGAAAAAGAACTCGGCGTCAAAATCAACTGGCGTTCGTTCGATGCTGGTACGGCGATGTCCGCAGCGATGGCATCTGGCGATGTCCAGATCTCCTTCAGCCAAGGCATTCCGCCATTCGTAGTTGCGACTTCAGCTGGTCAAGATTTGCAAGTGGTTGACGTTGCCGTTTCGTACTCAGAAAACGACAACTGCGTTGTCCGCGCATCGCACGAAATCGACAAAACCAATGCCAAAGAACTCAACGGCAAACAAGTTGGTGTGCCACTCGGAACTGCTGCACACTATGGTTTCTTGAAGCAAATGGCACATTTTGGTGTCGATACATCTACAATGAAGATCGTCGATATGGCGCCACCTGATGGCGCTGCTGCATTCGCCAACGGCAACCTCGATATGGTTTGCGGTTGGGGTGGCGCACTTCGTCGCATGAAAGAGCATGGGAACGTATTGCTGACGGGCGCAGAAAAAGAAGCACTCGGCATTCAAGTTTTCGACGCCACGACGGTTTCCACCGGATGGGCAAAAGAAAATGCTGATCTCCTGGCGAAATTCCTGAAAGTCACAGCGGATATGAACGCCAAATATGCTGGCGGTGGCATGGATGAGATGATGCCTGTGATCGCAAAAGCAGCCGGTATGGATGTTGATGCGACCAAAGCCACGTTGGCTGGATTTGCCTTCCCAACCATTGAAGAGCAACTCAGTGCACAATGGCTTGGTGGCGGCACTCAAAAATTCCTTAAAGAAGTTGCAGACTTCTTTGTTGAACAAGGAACAATTGATAAGGCGCGCCCCTCCTACGACGGGGCGGTGGACGCCAGTTACCTAAAAGCTGCATCTAAGATGTAAGTTGCGGTTCGACCGCCCAGGTAACTGGGCGGTCGATTTGCTTTTGGACTAACGCCAAGCGAGTATACCCAATGGCGGCTTTTAGGGGGATTTAAAACCGTGACAGGATTACTCATTGACGACATTTCAATGCGTTTCGAGTTGCCGAATGGCAGCGCGGTTCAAGCATTGCAAAATGTGACGCTGGATATCAAAGAAGGCGAGATCATGTCAGTCCTCGGCCCATCTGGCTGTGGCAAAACGACGCTTCTGAATATTGTGGCGGGTTTCTTAGCACCGACCGAAGGACGCGTTGTCCTCAACGGTCATGACGTTGCTGGTCCAGCGCCGGAACGCGGCATGGTATTCCAAAAAGGCGCGTTATTCGAATGGATGGACGTCCGTAAAAATGTGAGCTTTGGCCCCGATATGAAGGGTATGCCAAAGAAAGAGACGGACGAGATCGTCGATCATCTTCTGGATACTGTTGGTTTGGGTGAATTTAAGGATAAAGCAGTATACGAGCTTTCGGGTGGTATGCAGCAACGCGTCGCGCTTGCGCGGTGCTTGGCCAACGAACCGGACGTCATTCTCATGGATGAACCTCTTGGTGCGTTGGACGCATTGACGCGGGAAAAAATGCAAGGGTTGGTGCTCAATCTTTGGAAAGAAACCGGCAAGACTATCATTTTGATCACTCACTCCGTTGAAGAGGCTCTTCTGCTGGGTGAGCGCTTGGTCGTCATGGCACCAAGACCAGGACGCATTCATAAAGAGTACAATCTTCCATTTGCTGAACTAGGCGTTGGGGCCGATCTTCGCGAAGTTAAAAAACACGAAGACTTTAATCGCGTTCGTGAAGAAATCCTGACGATGATCTGGGATATGGAAGAAGAAATTATGGGCCGACAGGAGAGTTCAGAATGACCATCCTGATAATATACATAACGATTTTCGTCGTCGCGATGATCGCGTACAACCAAACATCTAAGTTCATTACCAAGGCGCGCGATTTCACTAGTTTGAAAACCGTCACTTTCGGCGATGAAAGTGCGGTCACTGCAAACCGGGCCGCATCCATCTTATCTGTGGTGTCGATTTTTTTGATCTGGGGCGCATTTACGGGTTCGAGCTTGACCCCTATTCATATGCCAGGACCGTTTGTCGGTGACACGTCATTCACCTACGAAGCACAGAATGCGGCAGGACAAAAAGACACCGCGACCGTTTACGCTCGAGTCCACAAGGTCGGTGCTAAAGTTGATGCGCCTGATGTGGGTGCAGGCGGCGATGGCTTTGCTAAAGACGACGCCATGAAAGTTGGCGCATGGCGGGCGAGCAACCCCACCAAAGTTCAACGTAACGACGAAGGTGGCGACCAAGAGGGGTACAAAATCCTCAGTATTGATGGGCAAGCGATCACCCCCGATAGTTCCGTTGATGTCGCAGATGGTAGCGTCCGCATGACCGCGAAGGGCAGCCTCGTTTTTGAACCTCATAAGGGATTTCAAATGGAACCAATCTGGCTTCCTGCGCCAGAAGCCGTCTGGGGTCGTTTGATTGAGATCGCTGACGAAGGTTATCAGAACGTCACATTGTCTGAGAACTTGGGCTGGTCGCTCTATCGGGTCATCCTTGGTTTTATCCTTGGTAGTATCGTCGGTATTCCACTCGGGTATGCGATGGGCCTATCTGGCTGGTTTCGTGGATGGTTTGACCCAATCGTCGAATTCATGCGTCCGGTCCCACCATTAGCGCTGATCCCATTGGTCATCATTTGGTTTGGTATTTGGGAAACGGGTAAAATCTCGCTACTTTTCCTAGCCGCATTATGGATCATGACCATTGCTGCGCGGGCGGGTGTATCAGGCGTGAACATATCAAAAGTTCATGCTGCCTATTCCCTTGGTGCATCAAAGATCCAGATTCTGACCAAAGTCATTGTGCCTAACTCGCTCCCCGAAATATTTACAGGGGCCCGGGTTGCGATGGGGGTCTGCTGGGGAACGGTTGTTGCTGCTGAACTTGTCGCCGCTGAGAAAGGCGCCGGTAAGATGATTATTGCAGCTTCAAAATTCCAAAACACCGATATCGTTATGATGGGGATTATCCTGATCGGGATCATCGGTTACGGTATCGATATTTTGATGCGAAAAGCCGAGGACTTTTTGGTTCCTTGGAAAGGCAAAAGCTAACGCACGCCTCTCATCAAAACACATCCAAGCGGGTCCTTGTTTCGGCAAGGGCCCGTTTTTTATCTCTAGTGCTCTGGATCGAGCACAGGTGGCAGCTTAGGGGGAAGGACGCTCGTTGGGTTAGCATCATCATCGTCGTTGTTTGACTGCTCATCTACATCACCGAGGACTTCTATGTCGTTCCGCGTCCACCAATACCAGAACCCTTGCGCCCGAAGCCATTTTTCCAAGCGATCCAGGTTCGACCACTCTCGGCCACTACCACGTGCGGAATAGATTCGCGCAAGCTGACCATCGACGTACACTAAGACACCCCATGTATAAGGGTTTTTTTCCTGATCGCCGAAACCACCGCCCGCTTGCTCTCGCCACACACGATAGACGACAGCGAAGTCCCCTAGCCGTCCGACAGCACGCAAATACTCAAGGTCTGCTTGGGTTATCGTCATTGTTACGCCCAGTGCAGCATCCTGAGATTCCGCATCATGACCGTAAATCTTCTCGACACCTTGGCTCATACTGATGCTTACACCTTGATTCATATTGTTGAAAAATCTGCAATGAACTGCTACACCTTGATACATGATGTGAGGTCCATTGGCGAGTCCGAAACGCCTCATGTCTCGAAATCAAGTCATGCGGCCACGGATAACGACCCGCCAAATGACCATCAAAAGGACTGAGGGGTGCTGTCAGACGAATGCGAACTCGTCTCAGTTTGCCGACGGGTAGGACGATTTACGCAGCACAAAGTTGCTGCCATTCAATTAGTGCAGCTTCACGTTTTGTTTTGTAATTGTCTCTCGAGATGAGGTGGCGTTGATGGTTAAAATGGTTTGTTACGGATGAATGGATTGAGGTGAATTTCTGTAAACTTCGGGCTAATCGAAATTTTTGCATGACTCGCTCTCGTCGTCGAAATGGAAGGTGAGAATTCTCGGCGCGATTATTTAGCCAGTGCCCTGTCTCCTGGCGGCACGCATTTCCAAGTTGAGACATTGCAGCTCGATATGAGCGCAGCCGATCAGTTACGATCACTTTTGGCGCACCATATCGTTTTATTGATTTTTTGAGAAAATGGAGAGCAGCCTTGCGGTCGCGACGTTTGGTGACAAAGGATTCTAGCACTTCGCCTTCGTGATCCACAGCCCGCCAAAGATAGTGTGTCTCACCGTTGATCTTCACGAAAACCTCGTCAAGATGCCACCGCCAATTGGAATATGATTGCGGGTGCGAAATCCGGCGTTTCTTAATTTCGGCTGCGAATAGTGGGCCGAAGCGGTTCCACCAAAAGCGGATCGTTTCATAGCTGATATCTATGCCGCGTTCGTGAAGTAGGTCTTCGACATTGCGCAATGAAAGCGGGAACCGGACATACATCATCACGGCTAGGCGGATGACCTCGGGCGACGTCTTGAAATAGCGAAATGGATTTGAGTTTTTCATACCTAAAAATTAGGCGGAGTGGCTATTTTGGTCAAAGCGGGTTTTAATCTGACAATGCCTCATGCGGCATTCTGCACAAACATCGCAGGCCCTGCCAATTGACAGATTTTTGAAAAACGTATGTAAGATTTGACCAGGAAAAACGTTTTATCTGACACTCGATACGCGTCAGAATATAAGTTCGCAACGCCGCCAAACTGATGGAGACTAAAATTGGATACGCTGAGTTTTGAGCCGTTACATTCTGATTTTGGGGTGCGCGTTACAGGATTGGATTTGAGCCAATCCCTCTCACCGGGGTCGATTCAGGAAATCAGAGAGGCGATTGATCGTCATTCATTTCTGGTATTTCCGGATCAAGACGTATCCGATGATATGCAGATTGCTTTTACGCAGCAGCTTGGCGAGCCCGAGTTTAGTCATGTGAAGTATGGCCAAGAAGGCGTCATTGAATACTTTATCACGATTGGAAATATTCAAGACGATGGCACGAAGCTTGGTAACGACCACAAAAGAACGCGATTTCTAACCGGCAACAATTTCTGGCATTCGGACTCGTCTTTTCGCGAAGTCCCCACGTTTGTATCCATTATGTGCGCGTACGAAGTGCCCGATGAAGGCGGCTTGACCGAGTTTGTTAGCCAGCGCGCCGCGTATAAACGCCTCTCATCAGACCTGCAACAAACAGTCGATCCATTAATTGCCATTCACGACTACGTCTACTCTCGCTCTAAGGTGGGCGACGATATGGTGTCATCATCGCATGCCGAGACGTTGCCGCCCGTGCGTCAAAAACTCGTTCGAAAAAACCCACTCACCGATGAAAAAAACATTTATATCGGCTCGCATGCGAAAATGATCGACGGTTGGAGTTTTGAGGAAAGCCGCGAGTTGCTCGACGAGTTGCTCGACGAAACAACGAAACCCGAACACGTTTACGCTCACGCGTGGGCACCCCGTGATTTGGTTATTTGGGACAATCGATGCCTCTTACACCGCGGCAGCGGCTACGATGCGGATAAATATCGGCGCCGCATGCGTCAAACCCGCGTCATGGGTGACGGTTCTACATTGAATGAATGAAAGAGTTTCGGATGCGACACCGCGACCTCGCCACCCTTGACCGGTGACGATGACGTCAGCCGCAAAATCGGCAACCGTCCGAGTTCATTTATCGAGTCTGAGACGTACATAGGTAAGGCTTGGGTTCGCGTCGTCGAAGCCCCAATAGCACGTCACTTAAAAATACCGGACATCACATAAGTGACCTGTGATCGCGGCAGCGGCAGCCATGGCTGGACTGACCAAATGCGTGCGCCCCTTTGGCCCTTGGCGCCCCTTAAAGTTACGGTTCGACGTCGAGGCGCAGCGCTCACCTGGCGCGAGCTGGTCCGTATTCATGGCGACACACATTGAACATCCAGGCTCCCGCCATTCCCAGCCAGACTCGATCAGAATTTTATCAAGCCCTTCTGCTTCGGCCTGGGCCTTAACGAGACCTGACCCTGGGACCATCAACGCCTGCACACCGTCAGCCACTTTACGGCCCTTCGAGATCGTCGCCACGGCACGAATGTCTTCAATTCGGCTGTTGGTGCACGACCCAACAAATATTTTATCAATTTTAATGTCGGTCATTTTCATGCCCGGCGTCAGGCCCATATAGTCGAGCGCAAGTTTCGCGGCTTCTTGCTTCGCCGGGGTGTCGAAATCTTCGAGCCTCGGCACGGTGCCGGTGATCGGCACCACGTCTTCGGGGCTGGTGCCCCAGGTAACCTGCGGCACAATGTCGGAGATATCTAATTCAACGTCTTTGTCGTAAGCCGCACCGGCATCTGACGGCAGCGATTTCCAATAGGCGACCGCCGCATCCCAGGCCGCCCCCTGCGGTGCCATCGGGCGGTCTTTAAGGTATTCGAATGTGGTCTCATCCGGCGCCACCAAGCCGGCCCTTGCGCCGGCCTCAATCGTCATGTTGCAGACGGTCATGCGTCCTTCCATGGACAGATTACGGATCGCTTCGCCCGCAAATTCTATGACGTGCCCGGTGCCACCGGCGGTGCCGATCTTGCCGATAATCGCGAGGATCAAATCTTTCGCGGTGCAGCCAAACGGAAGCGCACCGTTGATCGTAATGCGCATGTTCTTTAAGGGGCTTTGCAGCAGTGTTTGCGTCGCCAGGACGTGCTCAACCTCGGATGTGCCAATGCCGAAGGCCAAGGCACCAAAGGCACCATGTGTTGCCGTATGACTGTCGCCGCAGACGATCGTTGTACCCGGCAGTGTGAAACCCTGTTCGGGGCCAATCACGTGGACAATACCTTGGCGCACGTCGTTCACACCGAACAATTGCACATCGAAATCAGCGCAATTGTTGACCAGCGTTTCAATTTGAATACGGCTGTCATCGTCAGCGATGACACTCCCGCGGTCTGTGGTCGACACATTGTGATCCGGGACCGCCAAGGTCAATTCCGGACGACGCAGCTTCCGCCCGGCAAGGCGCAAACCTTCAAATGCCTGCGGGCTGCTGACTTCGTGCACAAGATGACGGTCGATATAGATGAGACACGTGCCGTCCTCTTGAGTGTTTACGAGATGGTTTTCCCAGATTTTATCAAACAGCGATTTTGCTTTTGTCATTTGTCCCCCCAAGTGGTGCCAGAAGACAGATACGCACACGTCCAACAGCACCGGTATGTGTTGAGCAACTTTAGGCTTGGCTGGTCACGTCGTCAAAATCCGGATTGGATTGATGCTCCAAAACAGCCGCACGCATATTCTTCGATTGCGTGCACACAGCATTGCACCACCACGATGCTCTCGTGAAAACGCCTGCCCTTTACGGAATGAGGTGACGTTTGGCACACTGCCGAGGGAAAATTGCTGTGCTAAGGAGATAAGAGCATTGACGGTGCTGTCAGACGAATGCTAACTCGTCTCAGTATGGCGTAGATTGACCGTGATTATGCAGCACAAAGCTGCTGCCATTCGACAAGTGCAGCGTCGCGTTGAACTTTGAATTCGTCTCTTGAGATGAGGTGTCTTTGAAAGTTGAAGTGGTTGTAGACCGAGGAGTGAACGGCGGTGAATTTTTGCAAACTTCGTTCAAGCCTGAACTTAGACATCGCTCGCTCTCGTCGACGAAACGGTAGATGAGAATTCTCAGCCCTGTTGTTTTTCCAGCGGCCTACATCTTGGATCGATTGATTGCCGATCAACGTCATGGCAGCTCGATATGATCGTAACCTGTCGGTGACGATGGCCTTAGGTGTGCCATATCTTTTCATCGCTTTCTTCAGAAAAGCCAATGCGGCCTTGCGATCGCGACGCTTGGTGACAAACGATTCCAAGACTTCACCTTCTTGGTCAACAGCACGCCAAAGGTAGTGCGTTTCTCCATTAATCTTCACAAATACCTCATCCAGGTGCCATCGCCAGTTGGAATACGAATGATGATCGACCCGGCGCTTTCGTATTTCGGCTGCGAACATTGGGCCAAATCTGTTCCACCAATAGCGGACGGTTTCATGCGATATATCGATCCCACGTTCGTGCCACAGATCTTCAACATTTCGAAGTGAAAGCGGAAACCTGACGTACATCATCACGGCCAGACGGATGATCTCGGGAGAAGTTTTAAAATAGCGAAATGGATTATGGTTTTTCATCTACAAAAAGTAGGGTAGGGGCAGGAAGGCGTCAAAAGCCGTTTTAATCTGACACTGCCAATTACCCTGTTAATTCCCTGTTAATAGGGAAAAGAGGCAAAAGCGAACTGCCTCAAATCGCGAACTGAGACGAACGGCAAAAGCGCGCGCGATCGTTCCCAGATAACCGTCTCAGTAAGATCAGGGTATCTGTAAGCCCCGGGAAACGCGGCGAAAGATGGAACGCTTCGCAACGGTTAGAAAAATTATAGGGTGGGTGGCGGAGAGGAAGGGATTCGAACCCTCGATACAGTTTCCCGTATACTGGTTTAGCAAACCAGCGCCTTCAGCCACTCGGCCACCTCTCCGCAAGGTCCAGGATTTGCAGCGCCCGGTAAGACTGCGGGAATGTAAGGTCTACACAGATCACCGTCAACATCCAGAAATCAGTGATTTTTGTTCAAAAACCGCCCCCGCCTACAGCACTTGTCTTGGACAATGCCAGACATTCCAGCCATTTTAGAGTTTATAATGATTTCAGCGGTGTAGAAGGGCTCTCCCATGACCGAAACCTATAACGATTTGATCCACAAACGCTTTGGACAGGGCTTGGTGCATGATCACGGCGCACCTGCGACCGGTATCCATAAACAACAACTGTCCCACCGAAGCCGTCGTCGGTTCACGTCAGATGCCGTTCCTGACGAAACGCTAGAGTTATTGCTGGCGTGTGCCTTGTCGGCGCCTGCGAAATCAGATCTTCAGCAAGTCGCCATCATCAACTTGGCAGACCCTGACAAGCGAGAGGCAGTAACCGATCTCATCCCCTCGATGCCGTGGATCAAGCAAGCACCGGTTTTTTTGTTGTTCTGTGGGGATGCACGGCGCATTGAGCGTATTTGCGAGCATCGCGGGACGACCTTTGCCCATGAACCGATTGATGCATTTCTGAATGCTGCGGCGGATGCGGCGATTGTGATGCAAAATTTTATCGTCGCAGCAGAGGGTGCCGGGCTTGGTTGTTGTCCGATCAGCGCAGTCCGCGAAGTGACCGAAGATATTGCAGATATCGTTAAACTGCCACCACGGGTTTTCCCGTTTGCGGGGCTGTGCGTTGGTCATCCTGCGGATGATCCATGGATTAGCCAACGGCTTCCATTATCGCTGACCGTCCACACAGACACCTACAACGATGATCATCTGGTCGAGGAGATCGACAACTACGATGCACGCCGCGGGCAAGCCAATCCAATTTCCAAACAAAGAGATACGGAAAAATTTGGCACGAAAGAGACTTATGGCTGGTCTGATGATAAGGCGCGACAAACATCGCACACGGACCGGCTTTCCTTCTCGCGCTATATCAAAGCCAATGGCTTCAATAGCTTGGGCTAGGGTCTGCAACTCAATATCAGCCAGCTTCTGATCACGACTTCAAAATCACTTCAAAGGTAGATTTAACACCTATCCCTTATCGCTAAGCGTGTCCGCATTGGTCACGTTGAATATCTAAAACTCTTAAAAGTGACATGAGGGAGATGGCAATGGGTAACTTTAAACCAGTGGCAATGCGCACCATGACCAGTGGTCGGGAACGACGACGCTCCATACTCAAGGGATCAATAGGCGTGGACGGCGACAATCTTCCAAATGACATGAGGTTGATCGCGCGCGCATTGATCGAAGCCGGACTGTTGGGACCGGACGCGCCCCAAGAGGATGTAAAACATGCCATCTGTCGTGCAATACGCCACATTCGCCGCACAACAGATGAGTTACCAACCAACGCAAGCGACAAGAACACTTTAATCCCGGAGAGCGATACGGACCTTATGATGCGACGCGCCTTAGCGGAACTCAGGTTTTCAATATCTCATCGCACTGTCGCTTTATCAGCATCCCCAAAGGGGGCAAGGGCGGTCTTTGAAACAGGTGTTTTCCTCGCCAAACAGAGACTAAAAGAGAATTCTCAAGCACATGAAACACCACCCGCGTTTCGCAGAGCTACATTGCCGCCCTTGTCGCCAAACGCATATCAAAGCAATCGCCGTTTAGCAGAGGCGGTCTCAAAGACAAACTTTGAGGGATTGGATGATCTTATATCAGAGAGCATTCGCCACAACGACAAGGCCGGTTTTGTTGAGGTCCGCGACTTTTTCAACGTTTTAACATCTTATAGACCTGAGTCCGCCAGAAGCCTGGGCGAGAGAGTAAAACGCCGCCTACGGGGTAAACCGCGGCGACGTTTTATAAAGCTGATGCAAAATGTCCCACCAAACGAGGACGATTTTGTTGACGGACCTAGTTGACCATGTGTTCGCGAATGGCAGCACCGCGGACAGATTTACGCACTTTTTCGAAAGCGCGAACTTCAATCTGGCGCACACGTTCGCGGCTGATGCCATACACAGTGCTTAAATCCTGCAAGGTTGTCGGATCATCTTTTAGCCGACGTTCGGTCAGGATGTGACGCTCGCGGTCTGTCAGGCATTTCATCGCACCAACCAGCATCTGATGCCGAGAACTAAATTCCTGTTGGTTTGCAGCTACTGTTTCCTGATCCGTCGCATCATCCACCAGCCAATCAATCCACTCGCCCTCGCTGTCATCGCGCAGTGGCGCGTTTAACGAATGGTCAGGACCAGCAAGCCGACGGTTCATGTTGATCACTTCATGTTCTGGAACGTTCAGACGATCGGCAACTTCTGCGGTTTGTTCTGGAGTCAGGTCGCCGTCATCAATAGCTTCGATTTCACCTTTGATACGCCGCAAATTGAAAAACAGTTTTTTCTGAGCCGCTGTAGTCCCCATCTTCACGAGGGACCAAGAATGCAAAATGTACTCTTGGATCGCGGCGCGGATCCACCACATGGCATAGGTCGCCAAACGAAAACCACGTTCTGGGTCAAAGCGTTTGACCGCCTGCATCATGCCGACATTGCCTTCAGAAATTAGCTCACCGACCGGCAGACCGTATCCGCGATACCCCATCGCGATTTTTGCGACCAGTCGCAGGTGGCTGTTCACCAATTGATGAGCCGCGTCCAAATCACCTTCTTTCCGCCAGCGCGTTGAAAGGTCCTGTTCTTCATCAAATGTGAGCATTGGATATCTGCGGATGACTTGCAGATATCTGGAAAGGTTTTCTTCTGGTGTCGGATTAAAGTCGTTCGCAAGCGTACCCATACTCAATTTATCCCCAATAAATTTAGTGACAATCGATACCAACCCGAGTGGATCGTTCGATTTAGAGGTTGCCGCAAGATACTTGAGTGATTTAGTCAGGTATAGTTAAAAATTAGAGAGATTCAATTTTATTGATTAAATAACTGATATTGTAAGAAATTTTTGCCTCAAACCTTACCTGCTCACTCGTTATTGGGTGAATAAATCCCAACTTATATGCTTGTAGCGCTTGGCTATTATACGTTCCAAGGTCACGCCGGATCACAGGGTCCTTTATTTTTCTCGCGGTCATATGGGCCGCATATACAGGATCGCCGATCAATGGGTGACCAATTGATTTCATGTGTACACGGATTTGATGTGTGCGTCCTGTGAACAAATGGCAATCCACAAGTGCCGCCAAGGAACCAACAGGCTTTACCACTTCATAATCGGTGATCGCGTGTTTGCCCCGGCCGTGCACGATGGCCATTCTTTTTCGGTTTTTTGGATCGCGCCCGATATTCGCCTCAATGCGGCCCGTTCGTGGCGACGGCATCCCCCAAACCACAGCGCGATAAGATCGTTCGATGCTATGAACTTGAAACTGTTCTGCAAGCCCCTGATGCGCACGATCTGACTTGGCACATACCATGATGCCAGAGGTATCTTTATCCAATCGATGCACAATCCCGGGCCGGGTCACACCGCCGATCCCCGATAACGAGCCCGCACAATGATGAAGTAAGGCATTTACCAATGTGCCGCTGGCGTGTCCTGCGGACGGGTGCACCACCAAACCGATTGGCTTGTCGATGACAATCAGATGGTCATCCTCAAATATCACCTGCAACGGAATATCTTCGGGATGTGGCTCTGCCGGGGCAGGCGGGGGTACCGACAGGATATAGCGCTGACCATTGCGAACTTTTTTCGACGCGTCGGACACGATCTGCCCATCACCAGACTTTATGTGTCCCTCAGCGATCAGCGCTTGCAGGCGGCTTCGGGATAAGTCTTCCACCATGCCCGTCAACCAACGGTCAAGGCGCTGGCCATCTGCTTCGTCATCAACCACCAGTTCCAATGTGTCCACGTAACCCCGCCCAGAAACCAATTTTATTCTGTTTACGTCCAAGCACTCAAAACGCGCATATCTTGACAAGCATAGCTGTCCCGTCGATGAAGACCAATCTAGACAACTTTGGGACGCTCAAACATGCGCGCACTTATGGGAATTGTCATCGGTTTAGGGATTATGATCATCATGGTTATCGTGATGATCGGGTACGGATTTTACAAGAAAACTGTTGATCCGGACTGGCGCTTGCTTGGCGAAGAAACCAGCAAATCTACAACCTCAACACCTCAAACAAACAATGTAGGCTTTGGCGATATCAATCTGGGCTTACCCGCAGGGTGCCGCGTGATGAATGTGACAGCCGAAGGCGCGTTAGCATATCTGAAGATCGGACCAGATAGCACATGTGAAACAGTTATTGTGGTTGATGTTTCAAAGGGCCAAATCCTGGGTCGGATCGCGCCACGTTGAGGGTTCAATTACCTAGTATTTTAGCTAATCAGCTTTACGCCCACGCGCGTGCGGATTTTCCCAATGAATGTTGCGGACTAATGATCGGCAAGATCTCTGCTGACACCGTTGATATCTCAGAGATACATCCAAGTGAAAATCTGACATCTCATAGTCCTTCAAAAATTTTCGAGGTCGATCCAAAACTTCGTTTCGATCTGATGCGCGCGACACAATCCCGCAACGATGGCACCGATATCGTTGGGCATTATCATTCTCATCCAAATGGGCCAGCAGAACCCTCTGCAACCGACCTTTCGATGGCATACGAGCCACAGATGATTTGGTTGATTTGCGGTCTAGATAAAAAAAACAACACATCGCTCGGCGCCTTTCGCCCTTTTGCAGACCGATCCGCGTTCGAGACATTGGAACTGGTCATAGAATCGGCTTAAAGCCGCCAAACAGCCACTTGGCCGCGTGCCCCACTTGCCAACTTTGATTTTTTAAATGACCTTTATTTGGATGCAATGTGTTGAGGAGCCCAACAAATGATCCCGACAAATGACCGTCCCTATTGGTGGGAAGCTGCGGAACCACAAGAAGCAGATGGAGGACCGCTTCCCCAGAAAGCTGATGTCGTAATCGTTGGCGGCGGGTACGCGGGAATGGGTGCGGCCATCCCACTCGCCAGGGCTGGGCGAGATGTCATTGTTCTCGAACGTGACCGGCCGGGTGATGGCGCGTCATCTCGCAATGGTGGTCTGACAAGTGCCAATATTCGCTGGTCGTATTCAAAGCTAAAAGCGAAGTTTGGCGAAGATGCTGCAAAAGCTTACTACGCCGAAGGTGTTGCTGCCCGCGCCGACTTAAAAAATTTCGTTGAGACTGAAAAGCTCGATTGCGACTTTAGCATGGTCGGCCGCTTTACGGGCGCGATGCGTCCAGAAATCTTAGACACCATGAAACGCGAAGCCGAGACGATGCATAACGAACTCGGTATCGAGTCGACGGTCATCGAAAAGGCTGACCAGTATGATGAAATTGGTTCCGATCTCTATCATGGTGGCATTCGACGCACAGACATGGGCGGAGTGCACCCCGGCAAAATGCACAGAGAACTCCGTCGTGTTGCAGAAAAGTCAGGCACAAAAATTTGGGGCAATACCGGTGTTACCAACATCGCACGGGTTGGCGATCAATTTGATATCACCACCCCAAAGGGCACGGTGCGTGCCGATCATGTGATTGTCGCGACCAATGGCTATACAGACAAAGGCCTACCTTGGCTGCGAAAACGTCTGGTTCCAGTGATCTCTGAGATGATCGCGACAGAACCGTTGAGTCCGAACTTGATGAATACCCTCATGCCGCGGCGCCAAATGCACGGTGAAACCCGCCAACTCGGGCACTATTATCGACCATCACCCGATGGGACACAGATCCTTTTCGGTGGCCGTCGCTATGACGATGACATGAATGCAGCACGCGAACGTCTGCGTAGCAATTTGATCGGCATCTTCCCTGATCTCGGGGATGTCGGATTGTCACACCACTGGTTTGGATTTGTTGCCTTTCCGATGGATCAATTGCCAAAGTTGACCGTCCATGATGGCGTGATCTACGCGACGGGTTTTTGCGGTTCGGGCGTGGTTTGGGCGCGTTGGATGGGCCAGAAGGCAGCATATACGATTCTAGAACAAGAAGAGGCCGAGACGGCGATCGGCTCTCAACCGTTTCGCGCCATCCCATTTTACAACGGCAAGCCCTGGTTTCTGCCTGTCATGATGAACTGGTACAAAATCAAAGATCGGTTTTCTGGGACTTTGAAGTAATAGTCACTCCGCCGCGTCAGGCACATCCATATCGGCAAGTTCTGCCAATGTGAGTGGCTTCAATGGCGGACGAATGCGATACGACCCAATGTCTTCCGGTGATTTTCCTTGCGCCGCAGCCAAGATTTCTGTGACCGTCAATCCACACATGCGGCCCTGGCATGGCCCCATCCCTGTTCTGTAGAACGCCTTTAATTGGTTTGGCCCCTGCGCACCTAGCGCAGCTGCGGAACGAACATTTCCGGCTGTGACTTCCTCACAACGGCAAACCAGCGTCGCATCGTCGGGCGGATTCAGGATATCCCTGGGTGGCACAAATATCGCATCCAACATGGGTCGAATTGAAATATGATCTTCTAGTTCATACTGCAATGGCGCAGCGGCACGATCTTTTTCAGTTTCGGACAAACGACCCTGCAGTTGTGCGATTTGAAGCCCACACATTTTGCCTTTGATCTCAGCGGCGCGCGCGCCGAAGACACCAGCGCCGTCTCCTGCCACGAATATCTGTGGAACATCGCTCTGCCCCCACTCGTCGACAACCGGATACCAGTATCGCTGTGTCTTGTGCCAAGCGTGCTCAAGTCGAAGTTGGCGAGACGCCTGAGTATTTGGCACCACACCCTGGTGCAGCAATACACTTGAAACTCGCAGCGTGTGCCGCCCACCACCCGTGGTAAAACCGATCTGCTCCGCCCGACCATCACCACTAATTAGAAACTCGTGTGCGCCGCTATACATCGGCACGCCCGCTGCCTTGATCGCACTTTTAAGTGCGAGGCCCTTTCTCAAATACGGCATCGATTTGATTGCACGCAGCAGATGCGGTGCACCTCGCGCGTAATCCAAAACACCCGTCGTCTCGATCACAGCTTTCAGATCAGCACCCGCTTTGATTAATTGATCCGCGACCAGCAGCAATAAAGGACCACTACCTACGATCACAACATTCCCATCTGGGATCATGCCGGATGTTTTCAGCAATATTTGCGCAGCACCCGCTGTCATGACCCCCGGCAATGTCCATCCTGGGATAGGAACCGGACGTTCCATTGCACCGGTTGCGAGAACAATATGCTGCCCCTGAAAAGCCTGCGCCTTCGATCCATCGCTCGACCATACCGTTCCATCTTGACCCAATTGCCAAACAGTTTGGCCGGTAAAATGCTCTGCGTCGCAGGCACGAAATGCTTCTGTGATTGTTTGGCCGTATGCATAGTCCTCGCCGAGCATCGAGAGATCATCCGCGCGCCGCGCAGTCACATCGTCGACAGCCCGATAGATTTGCCCCCCCGTCGTCGATTGCTCATCAATTAGTGCTGTGCGTAGTCCACGATTAGCGGCCTCGGTCGCCGCAGACATCCCAGCAGGACCACCACCGATGACAAGAACATCATAGATTTTTGCAGTCATGCGCCATCACCCAATCTGGACGCCCCCTCTTGAGGGTTTATGACCATACCATCCGCGACCGTGACCATACAGGCTTGGCGATTGGGTATCCCATCGATGTCCATCAAACATTCAAAGCACACACCCATCATGCAGTAAGGCGCGCGGCCATCACCTGACACAGGCGTTGATCGGGTAGCCCCATCGCGAACCGATAAAACGGCTGCGGCAACGCTAATACCACTGGGAACATCCATTTGCTGCCCATCAAATGTCACACTGACTTTGTCGGTGACGTCATGCCGCGTTTTCAGCATGGAACCTCTCTACACCAAATGATTTAAATTCCTCGGGCGGCGTGTCACCGGCGATCCAACCACTGACCACGCGCGAATTCACCGCTGCCAATGTAACGCCACTATGGGAAGCAATGCCATAAACCCCTGGGTGTGAATGCGACTCTTGATAGACAGGACACTTATCGGGCGTGAGCACCCTGAGCGCAGCCCAAGACCGCACGATATTCAAGCTACGTAATGCCGGGATGGTGCGGGTCGCCCGTGCCGCGATATCATGAACAGATTGCGTGTTCACTGTATCGTCGTAGCCAGCTTCTTCTGCCGATACGCCCAGCATGATTGATCCCTCATGGGTTTGACGGAATGCGCTCATCGGCATGGGCAACAAAGGTTGCGTCCGTTCAGTCACGAGAATATGCCCGCGCTGCGGTCGAATTGGAATATCCAAGCCTAGCGGTGGGCCCAAGTCCTTCAATCCATGACCCGCAGCGATCACAATTTTCGCCCCGCGTACATCACCGGATTCAGTGTGAACGACATAGCCGCTCGCGTCATCAGAAACAGAGCTAACACGATGCCTTGGCTTATATGTGCCACCTAATTGTTGGAAACGTGTATGCATGGCACGCAACAAAAACAGCGGATTCACGTGCCCATCTAGCGGGCTATAGGATGCACCAACAACCTCTTTGCCCAGCGGGACCCCGGGCAGCATGTCTTCCACTTGCTTTCGATCCAGGTATTCAATCTCGTATGGATCGCCACCGCCCTGTTGATAAATTTGCCCCAAAAAATGCTGCCGATGGGCCATCTCTTCATCGCCCAAACAAAGCTCTAACCCACCTGGGTTTGCATGCGCCACATCGACGCCAGTGGCATCCAATAACTCTGCTGCAAAATCGCTATACAGCCCAGCGGAACGCCGCGTCCACTTGACGTAGTCAGGCATGCCAAAGCCCTTGCCCTGGAACCAGACCAGGCCAAAATTCCCTCGTGCAACGCGCAAAACATCATCGCCTTCGTCCAAAATGCAGACGTCCAAACCGCGCTGAAGCAGGCCGATTGCAACCGCAGGACCAATCATGCCGCCGCCGATCACAACGACATCAAATCGATCTTTTTGAACCGTATCCGACATGTTGCTTTCCCAAACCAACCATTTTGAGAATCAAAATGGCCTCAATCAAAAAAGCGGACGAAACTTACTTCTGTCAAATTCTATTCGCATCAATTTTTGATAATCGTTTCAGCAGTGCATCTAAATCGCTGTGTTTATCGCCGAGTAATCCGTTGAATTCATTGCGGATCATCTGGGCGAATGCGCGGGCCAATCGGGATAGTGGCCGACGTGATGGCGTCAAAATAGAAAACTGGTATTTGACCGTCGGGCGGATCGGCAAAAACCGAATCGCATCCGGTTCGGGACTTGTTGCCCAGTACAGCCAAGCACTTAAAGGACTCAACACGCCATAAGCTAAACCTCGGGAAATCAGCGGATATTGCGCCGCCGCATTTTGCAGCTCGAAGCGCACATTCAAATGCGCGTTTGCCTCTTCAAACATGTCGCGAAGTGCGCGTGGGATAAAATGCTCGGGCAACAACGTTGCACATGGCTTCCCGTCCAAATCCTTTGGCGTGACAAATTTATTTTTGGCCAAAGGGTCGTAGACCGGCAGCGCGCAGACACAATCCAACTCAATCGGGTCAGCATCCACCAAATCAGAATCCCAGCCTAATTCTGCCAACCCCACATCAAACTGTTCGATTGAAAGTTGTTCGTACAACGTAGATGACGGGGTCGACTGCATCAGAAAACTTGCGTTCGGATATTGCTTGGCGAACTTTGCGATGAATCGCGGCATAAAGAATTCTGATATGATTGGCATGCAAGCCACCCGAATTTGTTCGGTGTCATCTCCACCGCCTTGGCGCATAGACCGCTCCAAAGATGACATACGTCGCAGAATTTCTTCGCTTTCGCCCAATAGAAACTGGGCTTCAGGCACGGCCTGCATTCTGCTGTTCTTTCGTTCGAACAACTCATACCCAATCTCTTGTTCTAATTTCGCAATTGCCGCGCTAATGGCGGGTTGAGTCCGCCCCAGGTTTTTGGCCGCTTTCGTGACCGATCCCGATAACATCACTTCGCGGAACACCTGCAAGTGCCACAAATTCATCAAACAAATCCAATCTACCCTTCCCATAAATATATCTTATGGGCATAGAAAAATAAAAGATTTGATTAAATGCGGTCAGTGACTAACCATTCGCCTCTCACAGGGAGGGAAGAGATACAGTTGTTCCACTGTTCTCTTTCCTGAGAAACGTTAGGGCGTGACTACATGATCCTAGCTGGGGATGACAATTCTGTTTGGGGGCCGTTCGCCAGTTCGTGCGAAACCGGCATCCTTTTGCCATCCTCTAGAATGAATTTCACAGGACCAACAAAAGGAGTCAAATTATGAAATTCCGCACAGCACTGGCCATGACGGCCGTTGCCGGCGTTCTCGCCGTATCCAGCGTCGCACAAGCTCAGGACATGAAGTTCTGGCGTATCGGTACTGGCGGCGCAGGCGGCACGTATTATCCAATTGGTGGATTGATTGCGAACGCGATCTCCAACCCTCCAGGTTCACGTCCTTGCGACAAGGGTGGTAGCTGTGGCGTACCAGGCTTGGTCGCTATTGCTGTTTCCACGAACGCATCCGTTGCTAACGCCAACGCAATCCACGCCGGTCAGCTAGACGCTGGTCTTGCCGGTGCGCAAACGGTTGTTCAATCCTACAAGGGTGAAGGCAAATTCGTAGGCAACAAGAAAGACAAAATTCGCGCAATTGCGAACCTCTATCCTGAAGACATGCACTTGGTGTCGCCAAAAGGCGTAACAATGAGCAGCCTCAAAGACCTCAACGGTAAAAAAGTTGGTGTCGCTGCTGCTGGTTCGGGTACGCAGGTGTCTGTGAAAATGATCCTTGAGCACTATGGCATCAAAGCTGACGAACAAGAGCTTGGCCTTGGTCAAAGTGCGCAACGCTTGGCTGATGGTCAGTTGGATGCGTTCTTCTATGCTGGCGGCACACCGTTTGCTGCGTTGATCCAGCTTGGTTCCACAAAGGGCTTTGAGCTTTATAAGTTCTCCAAAGAAGAGCAGGATCAAATCAACAAGATCATCCCATACTACGTTCACTCCAACATTCCTGCAGGCACATATGAAACAATCACATATGACGTGCCAACAGTTGCTGTGAACGGCCAATTGATCACATCTGTGGATCAACCAGCTGACCTGATCTATGACATCACAGCTGCACTATGGAACAAGAACACACGTAAGCTTTTGGACAAAGGCCATGCCAAAGGCAAAGTGATCACCAAGGAAAACGCGCTGACCGGTATTTTGATCCCGCTGCATCCTGGTGCTGAGAAGTTCTACAAAGAAGCAGGCTTAATGAAGTAATAGCGGCTTGCTATTCGGGGCGTACAGACTCTCTGTACGCCCCTTCTTTATTCTGATTTTCATTTAATAATTTTCGATCTGGCGGGGGCCCCATGGCTGAATTTGATGCAAAACAGGCTGAAGAACTTGAGAAAAAATATGACTCAGGTCTTCAAACCCGTGCCCTAGGGCCCGTACTCGTAAAATTCGTCTTCGCATTTTCAGTGATATTTGCGATGTACCACTGGATCACAGCGGGAACAGGTGTTCCCATTGATTACTGGCATATGGGTTTCCATATGTCTGGTGTTATTCTCCTGGTCTTTATCGCCTACCCTATGATCAAGAATGACAGCCAAATGGCGCTTGGGGAAAATACTTGGTGGCGGTTCTCCAACGTGCCGATTTACGACTGGGTGTTTATTGTTGTTGGGATCGCGTGCTCGCTCTACATCGGCATCACCTGGTACGAGATCAATTTCGAGCTGTTTGGCTACACGTTCTTCCTACCGGAGCAAGTGATACGACAAGGCGACCCCAAACTGATCGATGTGATCTTTGGCACGATGCTGATTTTAGTTTTGCTGGAAGCTGTCCGCAGAACTCTTGGCCTGATCGTTCCGATCATCATTCTGATTTTTACAGGGTATGCCGTTTTTGGCGCCCACATTCCGATCCAAATTTTGACCCACCCCGGCATCAACTGGTTTCAGTTCATCAACAATATGTACTTCCCGGCAGAGGGAATCTACGGGGTAACACTCTGGATTGTATCCACAGTTGTTTTCCACTTTGTTCTCTTTGGTGTAATCGCGCAACGCATGGGGCTGGGGCAGTTCTTTGTTGATATCGCAACGGTGATGGCGGGTCGCTACACCGGTGGATTGGCAAAAGTGTCCGTCGTTTCTTCGGCTTTCTTTGGCACCATTTCAGGCTCATCCATTGCAAACACCGTTTCCACGGGGTCGCTCACCATCCCGAACATGAAAAAGATGGGCTATCCTGGCCACTTGGCCGGCGGTGTTGAAGCCGCAGCCAGTGCGGGTGGGCAAATCACGCCACCTATTATGGGTGCTGCTGCGTTTGTCATGGCAGAGTTTTTGGAGGTCCCCTACACCACCGTGGTTTTGGCCGCGATTGTTCCTGCGGCCATGCACTACATCGGAGTGATGTGCATCGTGCACTTCCAGGCACGCCGCTTGGGCTTACAAGGTCTGCCATCCGACCAAATTCCCAAATTGCTTTATGTTATTCGGCGCGGCTGGCCGACCGTTATTCCATTGGTCGTCCTGATTTATGTTCTGTTCAGCGGCTTTTCACCGCACATGGCCGCGTTCTGGGGCATTACCACCGCGATCACCATCGGCTTCTTAAATCCGATGCATCGCCTCAGCATCACTGATCTCTTGGATGGTTTTGTCACGGGTGTGAAATACGCCCTGGCAGTTGGTGCAGTCTGTGCCGCTATCGGCATTGTTGTGGGTGTCGTGAATTCAACCGGCTTGGGCTTTCGTCTCGGTTTCATGGTCACCAACGGCGCGTTAGGGATCGCAGAATCTTTACAACCTATTCTTGCTTTCATTCCATTCAGTGATTTCTCGATCGATGGCATCACATTGTTCATCTCTCTCGTCCTGATCGCCATCACATGTATCTTGATGGGTGCAGGCCTGCCGACAACGGCGCTCTACATTATGCTGGCAACTGTTGCACAACCTGCACTGGGGAACTTGGGCGTGCCGCCATTGGCTTCCCACTTGTTCGTTTTGTATTACGGTGTGATTTCAGAAATCACGCCACCGGTTTGTGCCTCGGCTTACGCAGCTGCGGGGATCGCCAACGCGAACCCATTCAGAACAGGCTGTTCCGCATTTACATTAGGAATCGGCAAACTGATCGTGCCGATGGTGTTTGTATACTCGCCCGCCATGTTGATCGTGTTGCCTGAATACTTTACCTGGACCGCCTTCCTTGAAACCACGCTGACATGCGCGACAGGAGTTGTTCTGTTGGCGATGAGTGTTGCGGGCTTCTTCATCGCAACAATTCCTGGACCTCTTCGTGCAATGTGTGCTTTGGCTGGTATCTTCTTCGTCGCACCAGGCATCGAGAGCGATCTGTGGGCCTTGGCATTCTTCGCACCGGTCGCCGTCCAGCAATTGATTGCCTGGCGCACGGGAAGAAGGGATGCGCCGCGCCAAGCTGAGGCGTAGGTTCACAAAAATGTCCGAAGATAACGATAGTATGGGATACGCGGTTGTAGGTGCGGGCATTGTCGGCATCTGCACGGCGCTGTCGCTTCAAGAGCGCGGCAAGAAAGTCACCTTATTGGATGCATTGCCGCCATCCGAAGCTACATCTTTCGGCAATGCTGGCGTCATTTCGTCCTGGGCATGCATTCCGCAATCGATGCCCGGCGTGTGGAAAAACATCCCGAAATGGTTATTGGACCCAGAGGGACCCGTCGCATTGCGTTGGGGGTACTTGCCGAAATTTTTGCCGTGGATGATCCGGTTTTTTGCAGCGGGAAAAGCGGACAAAATACCAGCAATCGCGGATGCAATGCTGCAACTCCACCGCCCGACTGTAGAAATGTTTCGTCGCCACCTGGAAGGCACGGATCACGAAGCACTGGTTAAAGATTCTTATTACGTCTTTGCCTATCGGAATGCCGCCGATGCCGATTTGAATAAATTTGAATGGCGGCTAAGAACAGAACGCGGTGTCCCTGCGGAGCGCATAGACCGAGCAGCGTTACTGGATATCGAACCAGAAATCTCAGACGCTTATCAGGCGGCGATCTTAGTCAGAGACCAAGGACGGGCCATGGATCCAGGCGGCATCGGCAAAGCCCTCGCCGAGAAATTCCAAAAGGCTGGCGGGACATTCAAACAGTGTCGAGTCCAGAGCCTTCAACCCAATGATGACGGATCGGTTTCAGTCGCTACGGACCAAGGCACCTTTGAGGCTGAAAAGGTTGTCTTGTCTGCGGGCGCATGGTCTGCGCAATTACTCAAACCGCTTGGCATTGATGTGCCGCTAGAATCAGAACGTGGCTATCATATCGTCTTCACAGATCCTGGGGTCACACTCAACAATTCCATCATGATGACAGATGCGAAGTGTGTGATATCCAGTATGAACATGGGTGTCCGATGTGCTGGCACGGCCGAGTTTGCTGGCCTCGACTATCCACCCAATTATAATCGCGCTCATATTCTGGCACGGCCCGCGAAAAGGCTCCTACCTAATTTGAACACTGAAGCGAGAGAAGTGTGGATGGGACAACGACCATCTTTTCCAGATAGTCTTCCGGCTATCGGGGAAGTTCCAGGCATTCCTGGAATTGTGGCCGCCTTTGGTCACGCGCACTTAGGACTAACGGCGGCACCCATGACAGGGCAATTGGCCACCCAAATAGCAGTAGGCGAGACACCGAATATCGATATCTCGCCATATGCCGTGGATCGGTTTTAAATCTTAGTCGTTAGATACGCACAAATGGCTGTGCAATACGACCGAACAAATCAAAGAATTTCAGTGGGCCAGTCGTAACTGCCAAGCAGATGCAGTCTTCACCCTTCATCGCGACAGGCTGGTGGACTGTGTCTTGGTCAGCGAATTCGATATCGCCGCGGGTGAAAGACTCATCGCCATCATCAAAGCCACCGGACAGCACCATCGTAAGTTCTTCGCCATTGTGACCATGCTCAAGAACACTCGTACCAGCTGCGATCTTTAATAGCCTCATCGAAGATGGTCCACCGATATCATCAAAGCGCATCTGATGAACACCTGGGCCAATCCGACGCCACTGGATCGCGTCAACATCACCGCCAACGATGCTTCTTAGCGGTTCGGGAAGAATTGGGTTATCACCGACAGTCGCCATGCGCGGTAGTTCAGCCGCAGGGCCTTCAATGTCTAACCTCTCCAGAACATTCCCAAACGCCACGTTGTCCATCTGAACTGGCTCTAGGTCTTCGATCAACCCACCACCGATATCATCCGCCAACTCCGCAGCAGCACGGCATTTCGGGCATAATGCCAAATGCGCAGCAACCAAATACGACGTTGCCTGATCAAGGTCTCCTGCAGCATACGCCAACAGGGTTTCATCCATCAAATGATGTTGAATGCTCATTCTAATTCGTCTCCAAGTGTCTTCCTGATGCGGCCGAATGCCAAGCGAAGCCGCGACTTCACCGTACCCAAAGGCACACCAAGCTCTTCTGCAATCACGCTGTGTGATTTATCTTCGTAAAATGACATGCGGACGACTTCCGCTTGTTCGGGATTCAAATCTTTTAAAGCGCTAACCACTATATCTGCGCGCTCAATCCGGTCCACTCTCTCATCAGCCGGCTCTTCTGCTTCTGGAATCAACGCAGGATCGTTTGGATCAAGCTCTGGCCTGTTCAACTTACGAAAGGCATCGATCCTTAGATTACGCGCAATCGTAAAAATCCATGTCGATGGAGATGCCTTCGAGCGGTCAAATTGTTGCGCCTTCCGCCAAACAGTCAGCAGAGTTTCCTGCGCGAGTTCATCAGCGAGGGAATTCTCGGTGCCCAATTTTAACATATAACCCTTCACGCGCGGGGCATAATGCTCGAACAAAACCTTAAAGGCTTCTTTGTCCTTGTTCTGGGCAATCAAATCCATGACGTGAGCCGCCCCATCTGGGGTGCCAGCGTCTAAAGTAGCTGTCGTCATTCGAGCGGAATTCCTGACCGTCCTGTTATTCATCTGTAACGCAGTGGCAGCCTTTGTGAGACTTCCAGTGGTCGAAACAGGTGCTTCCTTGTTATAATCGTACAGCATACTATGTTGTACGGCTTCAATCGACAATTGGATCAATTCCAACAACCGATATTGAGCAAAAAACACCACTGTGATCTGTCGGGGTTTAAGCCCCGTAGACATTTGGAGGTAAAGCGATTTGCCTTACAAAGTAAGGAATGGGTATGCAAAGCACTGAGCGCAAGAGGCTGGCAGTTATCGGCGGCGGAATTTCCGGGTTATCTAGCGCTTGGTTACTATCAAAACAACACGATGTGGTGCTGTATGAGCGCGAAGCACGTCTGGGTGGTCATTCAAACACAGTCGATGTTGAAACATCCGATGGAACGATTGCCGTCGATACCGGGTTTATCGTTTTTAACGAATGGACTTATCCCAACCTTGTCGCCTTGTTTGATCATCTGAATGTGCCCACATTGGCCACAGATATGTCATTTGGCGTATCCGCTGAGAATGGTGGTTTTGAATACTCCGGCGGAACACTTTCTGGGCTTATCGGGCAATATAGCAATGTTTTCCGCCCTCGATTTTGGCGGATGCTGAGAGAAATCAATACATTCTACTCCAGAGCGCCTGAAATGCTTGTGTCCGGTAAATTGGATGACAAAACCTTGGGCGAAGTCTTGGACGATGGCAGATATTCCGATTCGTTCCAGCGTGATCACTTGCTCCCCATGGCGGCGGCGATTTGGTCAGGCACTGTTGAAGGCATGCGCGATTATCCGGCAGCCGCGTTTGCACGCTTCTTCGTCAACCATGGACTGTTTAACTTCACGGATCGCCCGCAATGGCACACCGTAAAAGGCGGCAGCCGAGTATATGTCGAAAAGATCAGTCAGAACTTTGAAAGCCGCTCTGGCGCTGGCGTCCGCTCTATCGCCCGAAAGACGAATGGCGTTGAGGTCACTGACAATGCGGGACATGTCGATGCGTTTGATCGCGTTGTCATCGCCAGCCATGCGAATGATACGCTCGCCATGCTTTCCGATGCGGATGATATGGAACGTAAATTACTTTCACCTTTTAAATATCAAAAGAATTTAGCGGTCTTGCACAATGACGTTAAACTGATGCCAAAGCGCCGCCGCGTTTGGTCGAGTTGGAATTATCTGGCTCGTCCAGGACAAAATGCTGATAGCGGTCGGGATCTGAGCGTCTGTGTCACGTATTGGATGAATAATTTGCAGCATCTGGACGAACGCCATCCACTATTTGTCACGCTCAATCCGATGCACGATGCAGACCCCAGCAGCGTTTTCCAATCATTTGAATACGAGCACCCCTTGTTCGATAACAAGACGGATGCGGCCCAACAACAGCTCTGGCAACTTCAAGGGCACCGCAACACCTGGTATTGTGGCAGCTATTTCGGCGCGGGTTTTCATGAAGATGGCCTGCAATCGGGCCTTTGGGCTGCCGAAAGTGCTGGCGATGTACGCCGCCCTTGGTCCGTGGAAAATGATTCTGGCCGTATTCATTTAGGCCCTAATCAGGCTAAGGCTGCATAAATATGAAGACATGCGGTATTTACAACGGAACCGTCGTTCACCGTCGGCTAAAACCCAAGGGTCATCTGTTAAAGTACCAGGTGTTTTCGCTGCTGATTGATCTCGACGCTTTGGATGAAATCGACACAGCAAAGGTCCCGTTATCCATCAATAGATTTGGCTTCTTGTCATTTTTTGAAAGCGATCACGGCGACGGTCGTAAAACAGGTTTAAAAACTTGGGCTTTGGAGCAGCTTGCTAAAGCCAACATTGACACAACAAGTACTCGCATTCGGGTCCTCTGCTATCCCCGATTCATCGGTTATGTCTTCAATCCCCTGACAGTATTTTTTTGTGAGAACGAAGATGGCGAGACCATCGCGATCCTCTATCAAGTGAAGAATACAATGGGCGAAAACCATACGTACATCATTCCTATAGAATCTGGAGCCCCATCCCCGTTGAAGCACGGTTGCGACAAAGCAATGTACGTATCACCTTTCACGCCGATGGAATCATCTTATGCGTTCAGCATCGTTCCACCTGGCGATGATATCTGTGTCAGCATCCAACAATTGGACATCGAAGGTCCGATCCTGAACGCAAGCTTTACCGGCAAGTTTGCCGCGTTTACATCTCGTAACTTGCGCCGGGCTATTTTTCGTCATCCACTCATGACCATGAAGGTCATCGCTGGGATACATTTCGAAGCATTGAAACTCTGGCGTAAGGGCGTGCCGTTCTTTCGCCATACCCCACAGCCTGGTGCCAACACCAGCATCGTTACAACAACAAAAGAAACGACTCAGAGTGCTCTATGACTACCAATAAACACGCTGCATCTGGCTCGAAAACCACTCCCCCCATTACCAAGTCCTCGCGGGGCGGATGGGCCTCTTCATGGGCCATGAATATCTGCACGGGCGTTCAAGCGGGAACGCTGTGCCTGCAATTACCTACTGGTGAGACAAAGATTTTCGAGGGCGAAAACGAAGGACCAACCGCAAATATCGTTTTGAACAGATGGCGCGCGGTTCGGCGGATGATTTTTGGCGGTGATATTGGCTTCGCCGAAGGGTACATGGCCGGCGATTGGTCAACAGATGATCTGACGTCACTCATCGAATTGGCGGCCATCAACAAAGAAACCATGGAAAATAAAGTTCGCGGCAACGCGATCGTCCGCTGGTTTGATCGTTTGAATCACTTACTTCGCCCCAACACCAAGCGCGGTTCAAGAAAAAATATCCAAGCACACTATGACTTGGGCAATGATTTTTATCGCGAATGGTTGGATCCAACCATGACCTATTCGTCTGGTATATACGAAAACATCAATGACCCGCTTGATGCTGCGCAGATCAAAAAATACGCACGTATCGCAGAGGCAATTGATCCGAAACCAGGACAAACTGTGTTGGAGATCGGTTGTGGCTGGGGCGGCTTCGCGTCATATGCCGCAAGAACATACGGCTGCAACATTGTGGGAATCACGCTTTCGCAAGAACAACATGACTTCGCAACTGAGCGCATGGCCAGAGAAGGGTTATCTGACCTCGTGGATATTCGCATGCAGGATTACCGCGATGTCACCGGTCATTTTCATGGCATTGCATCGATAGAAATGTTTGAGGCTGTCGGTGAGAAAAACTGGCCAAGCTATTTTAAAACTGTCGGCGACCGCCTCCACGATCAAGGACGCGCGGCGATTCAGGTTATTACAATCGATGAAGATCGCTACGCGTCTTATCGTCGCAGCGCAGATTTTATCCAACGGTACGTGTTCCCTGGCGGCATGCTGCCATCGGCTTCCGTGTTTCAAACACATGCAGAAAACGCAGGACTAAGTGTCAGTGACTCGTTCTTCTTTGGTCAGAGCTACGCGCAAACCATGGCAGAATGGCATAATCGATTCTCTGAAGCTTGGCCATCTATCGAAAAGATCGGCTTTGATGATCGATTCCGTCGTTTGTGGGAGTACTATCTGGCCTATTGCCGCGCTGGTTTCCAAACGGGTGCGATCAACGTGGGACAATTTTCGTTGGTCAAATCCTGACGGTTGTCTTTAGCGAACCATCCCCGCGGTAATTCGAAAGTAGAGCCAATCCGGGAGCAATCTTAGAAACTTTAAGATCAAAACGAACCGGGTTGGAAACGCGATTTCGAACGTGTCTCTTTCCAAGCCTTTTATCATGGCGGAAACGGCGTCATCGACCTCCATCAGAAACGGCATCGGGAAATCATTCTTGTCTGTAAGCGGTGTGCGGACGAAACCAGGGTTAATAACCGAGAGCCAAACACCTTCGGCTCTAAGTTCAGGATGCAGTGACTCGCAAAGTGCAATCGTTCCTGCTTTCGTCGCACTATACGCGGCCGCAGATGGCAATCCCTTGTACCCAGCGACAGATGCAACAACGCCAATTTTTCCGTAACCCTGCTCTCGCATGGCTTCCATCACAGGGGCTAGGCAATTCGTCGTACCACGAAGGTTCACATCGATCAGCGTGTTCACGGCATCCAACTGAAAATCTTTAGCTGGTGTCGGAATGTGTGTCCCCGCATTTAAAACGACGAGTCCCAACGGACCGTCATCGTTGATTGTGTTTACGGTCTCGGCACAAGCTTCCGCATCAGTTATATCCAAAGGCTTTGGAACAATATCTCCACGAAGACTGTTCGCTTCGGTCGCAAGGTCTTCGAGATCTTCCTTAGTGCGCGCCGAAGCATGAACGGTCCAACCTTCACGCGCCAATCTCAGTGCCAATGCTCTGCCCATGCCTTTGCCCGCGCCTGTCACCCAGGCAACTCTTGGAAGCTCTGACCAGCCGCAGTATTCATTATTGTCTGACATCTAAAGTTATCACCTACTTGCAGAACTCAATCGTTATTAAATCTACGTGTCCCGCAACGGAGCAGATCAAGAGTAACTCACGGGCGCTCCCAATCATGAACAAAAACATGATAACCGAGACGTTCGATACGCGCCTTTGCGGCCATGAACGCCGCACTACTAATAGGCTCTCGCAGCATTGTTGCATACCAAGGCTGATCCCCAGACGGCGCCACGCGCCCCGTCAAAATAACAAGTCGTACCATGGCGTTCTGCGTGGGAAGTCTTTCGAACTTGAGTGACCAAGTATGCCCTGCATTACCAGCGCTTCCTCGCATGGTACGCTCAGGCGTTCCACCATTTCCGAGCCCCTCTGGCCAATATCCCATGCGCCCAACGATGATCTCATCGCTTGAACGCGATGTGGCCTGGACATTGAGTTCACAAATTTCGTCCATGATCGAGATCCCTGCATCCCCATGACATAACTTGCGCCCCTGATTTAGCGTTGCAGGCCTGAGGGTTCGCAGCCGTTATCATTTTCCCCACAAGTTCCGGCATCTTCGGCTCATGGGCACGAAGATCTTGGAGTAAGAAGAACAAGCGTTGCTGGAAACCACCTATAAACGAGGCGCTGCCCTCATCCATGGTCTCTTCCAATTCTAGAAGCTTGCCATTATTCGCCAATCCCATCCAACTGATCGGTGTCCATAGGAACCATGCGACAACCAGCAACAGTGGGAAGGCCCAAAACAAGATTCGGCGCGAGATGAGCTTATCAGGATTGTGCTGAACTTCGGCTCCTTTCGGCACATGTGATTTTGATGGTGAGATTCCCAATAGATCAAACATTTGATCAACGTGAGAGACCTGATCGACCTCAATACCCTGGCAATCATCCAACTCTAAATCATTATCGTGTGGTACAAATACCCGGACACGCTTTACCTCACGTTGCAACGCGCGCATCAGATCATAGGCTTGGTCAAGTTTTTCCGAAATATGTGAAACTGGGCGCACCCTTAGCTCGCGATCAACTTCACCCGTCGCAAAGACATAGATATCTTGATCGGTATTGTTCTCTGATAAATGTGCGAGATACACACCCAGTTGCCATGAGTCGCCATCGTCGATCATCCGATCAACGTCCATTCGATATGCACCATGCCCGGTGGCACGCTCGATGATGCCGGTCGGGTTGCGGACGAAGGCGTCGTATCGTGAACTGATGGGTAAGGCTTGTGCCCGTCCATCCAGACAAATCACCGACTGTACGCCTAGCTCTTCCTCAGAGATCCGCTGAATACGGACAGGGCCTTTGGTCGTTAGAATGAAAACGGTGACGGTCATCAGCGAATGTATAAAACCGCACCGGGTTGCCCAAACGCACGAACCGCAGGGTCATCATTGGTCAGTACAATCTGTGCCCGCCCATTGGTCATTGGCGGGATTTTAATTTCAATCCACGCCATATCAGCGGACTTAATGAATATGTGCCTAGGTTCTTCACTAAGATCGATATTCGTTTCGATGCTTAAATACACTTGATCAGGCGCGGCAATTGAGGCGGCCAACGACAGTAAATAACCTTCTTGCTCACGACGACTGATTGAGTCACCTGCCGCAGCAGCCAATTCTGGAAAATGCGCGAATGCTTGGGTCCGAATCAAATGCTCAAAGTCCGCCGCAGCATCTGGATACTGTTGCATAACCTGATGGAAGTCTTGCCACGGTGCATTTATGAGACCTTGAACATACTGATAGAGCGTCGTGAATGAAGGACGCAATTCGCTTGGACTCGCACCCTCCTCCATCAAATCGTTGGCTTGTTCAAAAGCGTCAATCGCATGCAGCGCGAGGTCCATTTCAATGGGCGATTTAGTCATGGGCAGCTATCCCCGCAGCGCGAAGGTATAGACGGTTAAATATCTGACGGAATACAGGTATGTCTTCACGCTCAATATCATCCCATTCAACATTACCAACTTCGCGCTCAGTATAACGCCGAATGGCGGCAATGAGCGCAGTTAAATCATCGACCCCATCAGACATTGCGGAAACCGCCGCGGGGTCGCCCGGGTCGGTGAATCCTTTGCGATTTATACTGCGATAAGCCTGCCGACATTCTGCCATCAATGCCTGTAATTCTTCGCCCCGCGCATCAGGTACTGTATCAAAGAACTGATTCATCGTGCGACGAATATCCATGGAGACAACAACCGTGGTTTCATTCTCTGCCGCGGCAGTGGTTGCCAGCGCACCCCAGTTAATATCAGGCGCAAGGGTCAAGGCGACAGAGATCGCAGATGGATGCCTCGCCGAAAAAAGCACCCAAAGTGCGGCGGCTAGAATACGCTCTAAAACATCTGACAGTTCCTGGTATTTTCTCAAACAGTCTTGATAAGAACCTTCACGCACCAGCAGTACAGCTTGATTGACTGAGGAATCTCGTCGAAGCGCAGCGCTTATCTTTAATTGATGTGCGCCTTGCACTGCATTTCGAACAATGGATAGCGGAACCCGACGTTCGATAGACGATCGCATGGGCAACGTCGATAGAAACTCGACCTCGGTTGCGGTGATAAACTTCACCGCATCAACGCTATTTTCCACGACACGTGACAGTGCGGTATCATCTGGATCATACGCGGCCATAACAGCTTCAACATCTTCCAGATCAAATTCCCCTGCCTCTCGGTGCGTGCCAATCGACGCCGCATTATTTCCCTGAATACGCTCCGATGCTGTATCCAGAGCGATCACCATACGCACCGCCATTTCGTACACTGATCTATATGTTTTGTTGTCATGAGACGTATCATCAGCAAATGCCCGCCAATACGCGAGCACAGCATCATCCGAAATCGCCTCGGCACCCGTTCGATTGCCGGCCTGCTCGTCCACAAACTGAAGAAAATGCCTCTCTCGCTTCTGGCGGTGAGCAGGTGGGAGATTTTTCTTGAGATATGCATACAACTCTCTCTGCAGCGCGTTCGCTACATCGCTCACCTCTCTCATCGATGGCGATCCCGATCTGATGGTCGCGGTAATTTCATCCACCCGTTGATAGCCAAATATAGTGATCAGAAATTCTACGAGCGCCGCCAAAACGGGCATGCGGCCAAATGAAATTAGGAACTCATCACCACCCGAGATATGGGTGATCCCTTGCACGGAAATCTTGGCTTTTGTCTCAATCAATTTTGCGGTTCTGATATGGCCGCGAAAGCTGGTCGGGCTGGCGCGATCTACGCCCCATAGAACGTGCTCAAATCGATTTTTATTATCACTGATTGCAGCAATGAGATGACTCAGTTCTAGTGTCGGCTTGGCGTAACTCCGGCAAACAATCATTCTGGTCAATGCGGAAATAACACGCCGAGAATATCTTGGGCCACCATCCACGGCTGTGGCATCCATGATGCATGCTATGGCCGCACGAAGAGCCTCGCTCTTCGCACCTTCCAAATTAAGTGCATCCAATGACAACGACATATCCACTCCTTATTACGAGAGTATGCCGAAAATTTCCCCGCTAAAAGACGCCTTTAGTTTTGGAATGCACGACGGAGTTCGAACTTACGTTCCATCAATGATCTTTTGCACGGCAATGGCGACGTCTTCTGGCGGCTTTACGGAGCTTCGAGTGTTCATGTCGTAAAAGACATTTACGCTTTCACCCGTTGCGATGCATTGCTCGTCAAGAAAGATACCGTAGCAGGACGTCAAAGATTTTGACCCCAAACGCGTCAATTTCGCACCGACATCGATAGAACCGGGATAATGAAGTTCGTTCCGATAATCAATAACGACCCTGGCCAAGATGAAATCCAAGCCATCGTATTGGAACTGGTCCAATAATCCTTGGATCAACATGGTCCGCGAAGCCTCTATATAGGCCGCGAACGCAACGTTGTTGACGTGCCCCATGCTATCCTGATCCGAAAAACGGATCGACACTGTGGTAAAATGATCGAATGACGCGCGCTGCGTCGGATCAAAATCAGCCTCGGACACGCTTAAACGACCACCCGCTTGATAAAATCAGCGATCTGATCATCGTCATAACCATATTCTTTGAGGATCTCCGCCGTGTGTTCCCCACGTTCAGGTGTGGCCATACCTGTCTTCGGATCGTGCTTGGAAAGCTTCACACCTTGCGGCAGCAAATCCATATCACCAAGGGTCGGATGCGTGACGGGATGACGAAGACCCAAATGTTTGACCTGCGGGTCATCGAATACTTTGTCGATTGAATAGATTGGGCCACATGGCACGCCTGACTCGCTGAATATATTAATCAAATCATCAGATGTATACGTGACCGTATGTTTTTCGAGCGCTGCATTCACCGCATCACGGTTTTTGGAGCGCAATTCTCCGGTTGAGAAATCTTCATTATTTGTGATTTCAGGGTCATCAAACACAGCACAAATTCGGTCCCACATTTGATCCCCGGCTGCCGCAATATTGATATGCCCGTCTTTGGTTTTAAACACGCCCGTGGGAATGGACGTCGGGTGGTTGTTGCCAGCCTGCCCCGCGACTTCGCCTTTGATCAAATAGCGCGCCACTTGGAAATCCAACATCGCAACCATGGCTTGAAGCAACGAAGTCTGCACCCATTGGCCTTCGCCTGTTTGCTCTCTTTCCAACAGCGCCACCATCGTGCCCATCGCGCCGTACATACCAGCCGTCAGATCAGCAACAGGGATCCCAACGCGGACAGGTCCCTGCCCCGGCAAGCCGGTGATGGACATCAATCCGCCCATTCCTTGCGCGATTTGGTCAAATCCAGGACGTTTTTCGTATGGGCCATCTTGGCCAAAACCTGATATCGACAGCAGGACGATTTTTTTATTCACCCCGCGCAATGTCTCATAATCAATTCCAAGGCGATCTTTGACGTCGGGCCTGAAATTCTCGACAACCACATCTGCGGTTTCGACCATTTTCAAGAAGATATTCCGGGCATCTGCGTCCTTCAGATTGAGCGTCATCGACCGCTTGTTGCGATGAATGCTTTGAAAATCTGGTCCATGGCGTGCCCCTCCCATGCCCTTACCTTGGTCCAAGGACTCGGGGGCCTCGATCTTGATGACATTCGCGCCCCAATCTGCAAACTGCCTAACCGCCGTTGGACCAGACCGAACCCGTGTAAGGTCCAAGACTGTGTAATGTGACAATGGTCCTTGGTACGACGACATATCAATATACTCCTGAGATTAGATATTTTGTGAGGTTAAGGGGGCAATCATTTCCAACGCGTCTTCGGGATCGACATCGATTAGCGCTGCCAGTCTATTAATTTCATCAAGCTCGGACTGTCGAACAAAACCGTCGGCTTCGCTGACGGCATGGCAAATAACGATTAATAACGCTGCAGCCTCGCTATCTTCTGCGACAGCCTTTTGCACAACGTCGCGCACTTGGGCGACACCTTCTGGGCTTTTCCGAGCAAGGTCCACATATCGAATATACGATTCGAGGCCCCGGTCCGGGTCGTGTTCTTTTAACGCGTCCATCACGCGCATCAATCGACCGACTTCCGCGCCTTCAGACACAGATGCGTCGCCATCTGCAATAGCAATCAATGCAGCGGCCGCCATCGACCCTTCCATAAAAGTCTTGCCGTTATGACGGGCAAAAACTCTCCGAGTTCGATCTGAGAAACGTGACAATAAGCCTGACAAAAGACCCTCCGTGAATACGGCGCGATCCTATCATGCGAACAATTTGGAAATAAAGCATCAGCCAAAAAGAAAGCCGGGCAACGTGCCCGGCGAAGGAGAAGTGAATATCATGGTTAAAATATGCTTTCCCCCTATACTGCACAGTGATTCCTATCACAGGGGATAAATTTTATTAAATTTCTTGGTTTCCTGCGCGTTCAGCCCTCTGACGCAACATATCTGTCAGAAGGGAAAATGATATCAACGCGGGTCCCGACACTGGATTCACTATTAATCTTGATATCTCCGCCATGTAATTCTGCAAGCGTCTTAACCAACGGCAATCCAAGCCCCGTCCCCTCTCGCTGACTGACATGATGCTTATCTACGCGATAGAACGGGTTGAACACATGCTTCAAGTGCTCTGTCGGAATACCAATGCCCGTATCAGAAACACTCAAAATTGGAAAATTATCCGAGCTAACCGACGCACTTACAGTCACTTGCCCGCCTTTGTCCGTGAACTTAATCGCATTGCCAAGTAGGTTGATGAGAATTTGTTTTAGACGGCGCAAATCACCACGCATCTGAATCGGCGCGTTGGGGACCTGCAGCGAGACAACGATTTGGTTCTTCTGTGCACGGTGCCGTAACATGCTTACACAAGCATGACATACATCGACTAAGTCGACGACATCTTCGGAAATCGTCAAACTGCCACTTTCTATCGAGGCCAAATCAAGCAAATCGTTCACAACATCCAATAGATGAACGCCCGAGGAGTTAATCGCCCCCGCATATTCGATATACTGTGATGGGGCCTCGCCCATCATTTGATCTTTTATCATCTGAGAAAAACCGATAATCGCATTCAGCGGTGTCCTAAACTCATGGGACATATTGCCTAGGAACTCCGTTTTAGCGCGATCTGCCCGCTCTGCAGTTTCTTTGGCATACATCAAATGTGATTCAACATTCTTACGCTCAGTGACGTCGATGATCGTTGCTTGGATGGCAGGTCTCCCATCCCAGTCAATCAGCCTTGAAAATGTTTCGAATACCAATGCAGAGCCATCTTTCCGCACCCCTCCGACCTCATATCGTTCAGGGATATCTCGATCTCCTGCCAAACGGCGGTCACGGAAGTCGATGATCGTATTGCGTTCTTCTGGCGCAATGAGCTGTCGTAAATCCAATCCTACAAATTCGCTTGGGTCGTAGCCAAATATACCTGCAGCCGCAGAGTTGGCGTAAATAATCTTCCAGTCACTGTGAACGAAGTAACCCTGGATCGAGCCTTCAACCAGATTACGAAATCGACGCTCACTCTCTGACAGCGCGTGCAAAGCTTGGCTCTCTGCCGTGCGGTCCTGCGCAAAAACATGGAAGGCTTTTTCGCCTTTCCATTCATCCACATGGACCAAGAACTCAACCTTCAACGGAATCCCATCTTGGCGTCGACCGGTAAATTGATATTTGTCTGGTGCAGCCACCCCCTTTAGCCTTGAATGCGCAAACCCCCTCAAACGAGGAACTTCTTCGGGCACCGCAAATTCTAGAATTTCTGCGCCGATGAACTCGTCTAGTTGACAGCCAAACATGTCTGCAACGGCCTGATTGGCGAACACGACACGTCCATCAACGTGAATAAAGAACCCTTGTGACGAACCAGAAAATATTCTGCGATAATTTTCGAGATCGTTCATCCCATCCAGAACAAAATGATGGTCATCCAGCATTTTTTCAGATTTTGATTGGCTTATGGCATCCACTGTCTCATACGTGGCAGTGCCCCGATATCCTAGAAACTGCTCGTCATCATCAAAAACGGGTCTTCCACCGATGCGCCAAAACACCGGCAGTTCATTCTTCAAAATACACACTCGAAGATTTCGAAAAGGCTGGCGACGGGCCAGCTTTTCCAAGACATTTGCCCAAACTAGGTCGGTCGACGGATCGGCATCCGCATACTCCCATGGCTCAAGACCGAGTAAATCGTTTTCTCTAATTCTTGAACGACCCTGAAACCGTTTGGATATCATTGTGAATTTGTAGTTGGAATCTATTTCCCACAACCAATCGGCATCAGCCGCTGCATAGGCCGACGAGTGATCTGAGGGCTCTGCCCTCTCGCCGATTCCGCTTCTGTAGCGATCCATTTCACGCATTGATGATTCCATCGAAAATGCTCTAATGCACTCCAAAGTAAACGCAGCACCACATACAGGCATATTATTTTTTTTTATATAATTAGGTTCATCACTAGACCGATCAAAGCGGATACGAGGGAGTGACAAGGTGCGAGAGCCCGCATTGAAAGCAGGAATTTGGGTCAACGCACAGGTACGACTGTGCAATCAAAATCATATGCCTGCAATGGTCCGTCGTCGCGGAGACGCAGATGCTGGCAGTATTTTGATCATCATAGATCAACTGGATGGAACGGCTTCTGTGTTGTCTCAGGTCAGAGATGCCGAAGGCGCCCGAAATTGGCTAAAGGTCACGGGTGAGCATCCTGTGCCTTACGCCGAGAGCGAGGCATACATCCAAAGAAGAGCTGCAACCGACCCAGATATTTGGGTACTGGAAATCGAAGACAAATCGGGGGCGTACAAACCTGACGCCCCCGTTGTCACTTAAAAGTAAGTACGATTAATAGGTACGAACTATTCCGTCCGTGTGATCACGTGATAACCGAAGTCTGTCTCTACAACGTCGCTCAGTGCACCTGGCTCCAGGTCAAAAGCTGCCTGTTCAAATTCAGGAACCATCATCCCACGACCGAATTGTCCCAGATCGCCGCCATTGGAACCGGATGGGCAGTCTGATTTGCTCTTTGCGATTTCGGCAAAATCTGCACCACCAGTTATGTCAGCATGGATCGCATCAATCTCTTGGCGCGCTGCCTCTTTGTCTTTGCCATCGGTTGAAACAAGAATATGAGATGCTCGAATTTGATCTGCCATGAATGTCTCCGTCATTGTCAGCTTAGTGTTATGTCTCAGGTCTTCGCCGTGGGTACCTTATCGGCGTCACCAAAACAAGGGAAGGCCAGGGAAACTTCACTGAGTGTATGGAATCCCGTGAAAAAGGGCGTTACGCTTCGTCATCGATTCGCGATGGTAAAAGGGCAGATCAGTGGCTGCGAAGATCGCAAAATATATTGGATTCAGCGTATTTGGGCTTCTGATCGTCATGGTCGGTGCTCTATTCGTCACCAATGACAAAATCATAGAAGCTTCCGCTGGACCTTTGGCACCGCCTGCATTGGCTTTGAAGCGCACTATGCTGGGCGCTTTTGGTTCTGCTTCAGGCGCACTCAATAGCGATGGAAACAGCAAGACGCCACGCGTGGTGCAAGACTTGCCGCCAGCACCTGTGCCAGCAGCACTCGCAACACCGGTGCAAACGAGATCATTATCGGAGATTGCCGCTGAAACCCAGCAAGCATATGACCAACGCGATTCTGCCGCAGCCAGTTCAATGATTCAGGAGAGCACCCAAACACAACCGGCCCAAAGCGCGCCACCCCCGCCTCCAAAAATGGCTGCTACTAATGGAGACACCAACTCACCAGCGCCATTGGATACGGCACCGCCAGCACCTGTAAGCTTGGCACCAACAAATGTGGCACCGGCCGCACCAACAACTGAGCCTGACACTTCGGAGATGGCACTATTAGAGAGTTTGGGACAACAACCCAGCGATGACGTCGCTGCCCTCCCCCCTGAGACAGTAGGGGAAAGTGAAACCCCTGAAGCTGTGGTCGACGAAGACCCTGATCCGCAAGGTAAAATAGCATATGCAGAGGGGCTAAAGTATTACTCGGGTGAGGGCGTCGAGAGGAACTTTGGCACAGCGGCACAATATTTCATGAAGGCCGCAGAACAAGGACACGCGGAGGCACAGTATAGCTTGGGCCTTATGAATTACGTTGGTCAGACGGGAGGGCAGGATTTCTCTAACGCAGCTAAATGGTTCCAACTGGCCGCCGAGAGTGGCCATATCCAGGCCCAATATAACCTGGGATTTTTGTATTACGAAGGCAAAGGCGTTCAACAGGATCTAAAGACGGCTTACGGCTGGATTGATCGCGCCGCACAACAAGGCTACGCCAAGGCGGTAAAGGCTCGTGACGCCCTACAAAAAGCTATGCCTGAAATGTTCGGCAGCTAACCTTTTCTCCAAAATCACACGTATTAACTATAGCTGATAGCTCAGAAATTGAATCCTATTGATTCAACACGATAATTTTTGACGCGTTGGGATTCCGTTAACCCTGTTTTTACATCTATCGACGATTCTAAACGCCTGGGTCATCTGGGCAGGATTGACCTCCGATAGACTGGGAAAACGGAAAATTATGAAACGTATCGCAAGGGCGACCGGTATCACCCTGTTTTTGGGGACCACGGTCATTCCAACAATATCTCTGGCAGATTCCATACCACCGGAACCGCGCAAATTCAGTGTTATTATTGAGTTGGCCGGGGCTGATGAAAGCGACCGTGCAACTCAAAAGGAGTTGCAAGATAGCGGCACGAAAATGATTCCGGCCTCTCCTAGTGCGCAATCTCGCGACCCGTTGCAACCTGACACCACTGAGACAAAAGCCGCCCCAGACCCAGTCGTGGTTGAGGAAAAGACCCCTCAACCCGTTCCTACAAAAGTGCAGAAAGAAGAGACAAAATCTGCGGCAGACGACGCTGCGCCAAAGACACCTGCTGCTGCGGCGGAACCGGCTGAACCTACGACCGAAGAGCCAGTAAAGAAGGCCGCATCACACGGCTCTGATGATTTATTATTCAAGCCTTACGCCCGGGTTCATGTCGGGTTCTCGCTAACAGGGTCACCCGGTGGCGATGGACGAAATGGTACGCATCAAGATATCGAAGTCCAGGACACGGGTCTTTTTGGTGTCGGGATAGGTATGAAAGTGGACGATCAAGTCAGAGTTGAGGGTAATGTGACTTACTACAGCCCATTCTATGTGGACGGTCGAGATGGCGCTGGCAACAATATCTCCACAGAACTAGAGAGCATCGGGGCGATGGTCAGTGTCTTATATGATATCGAGCAGGTGCACAGCCTCTTGGGTACCGACACCTTTACACCGTATGTCGGCGCAGGCGTCGGCATCACAATGCTTGATACGGACGCGATGACGACAGCAGGTGCTGCATCTGAACCAGGAACAGAAGTCTATAACTTAACCTATGCAGCCCGCGCGGGCTTGGGGGCCCGTCTATCAGATACGCTGACGCTTGATTTCGGCTATAAGTTTATGAACATGGGTCAATTCGAACAAGATGGCGGCGTGTCAAATGGCGCTAACTCAAAGACAACAAAGTTTGATGACCTGCTTGTCCATGAGTTTACGGCGGGCCTTCGTTTTCAGTTCTAGGGTATTCCAAAAATACTTCGATCTGAATCGATTGACGTATATCAATGCGAATAGACCACTAACCCATAAATATTCAGCCTACAAAAATGCCTTTGAGCGTCATAAGGCAATGAGCAGGATAGGCTGATGTGCATTTCGTCAATTATGGCGATTGTCGATGGAGAACTCGGAAGCGCCGTCGCAATGCAAACTGCATTACGTATCGGTAAAACCTTCGACGCGCACACTGCATTGGTTCATGTGCTGCCCCCATTGGCTGTCTGCATCCCACTTTGCTGCGACGTTGAAGGACAAGAGAACGTAGACTTGTTGCAAAACAAGTCTATCACCTTGCAAGAACGCCAACGGGAGCGATTTGAACTACTTTATCAAGACACTGTTGTGAAAGAGGGTATCCCCTCAATCGAGGATACGGATCAACCCAAAATGCTCCAGTTTAGTGCGACCAAGCTGATGGTAACGGGACACGAGAACCAAGAAGTCGCAACGCGTGGGCGTCTTTTTGACATCATCGTCATGCCACCAGCGTCTGAGCTGCCAGGTGGTGCCAAAAACGCGACACTAGAAGCTGCCCTTATGGATATCCGAGAATTAAACAATCCGCTGCCTCGTTGGTGGCTGTGGATACTCTATGCCTGTATCGCTTGGTCCCTTGGCTACTACGTTGCATATCCGGCAATACCGTTGGTCTCAAGTTACACCAAGGGCGTGTTAGGATATTCGTCACGGGCAGAAGTCGCCAAAGACGTCGCTGCAGCGAAAGAAGCGCAGAAAGAGTCTTTGGACAAATTGGATGCGGCATCTCTGGAAGAAATCCGGACGGACCCTGAATTGCTGGAATTCGCGCTCGCCGGCGGTAAATCTGCGTACAACGTGAATTGCTCTCAGTGCCACGGTTCTGGTGCACAAGGGTTTGTTGGTTATCCAAACCTGAACGATGATGAATGGATCTGGGGTGGTTCATTGGATGCGATCTATACAACGATCACCCACGGCATTCGCAACAATCAAAGTGACGATGCACGAATTTCTGACATGCCGGCGTTCCTGAAAGATGAAATTCTTGAGAAAGAACAAGTCAATCAAGTCGTTGAATACGTTCTATCGCTATCAGGGGCATCCACAGACGCGGCAGCCGCAACTGCGGGAACTGAGATCTTCGCCGAGAATTGTGCAGCATGTCATGGTGAAGCGGGTGAAGGGATCGCAGATCTTGGCGCACCCGCGTTAAACAACGCTATTTGGCTCTATGGCGGCAGCAAGGAAACACTGGTCGAAACCATTTCCTATAGCCGCGCTGGCGTGATGCCAGCTTGGGGTCAAATTTTGGACGATGCTACCGTCAAAAAATTGACCGTGTACGTCCATTCACTTGGCGGTGGTCAGTAATACGCTGACGGCCCAATCTCGTGCTGCTCGCCTAGTCTTTCCCTAGAGTCTGGGCGAGCACACGAAACTCTATTACGAAAGAATTTAGACGTGACATCAGCTGAGACCAACACAGTGCCCGAAGTTGAGCAGCACGACGTTGTCGCCGTCAACAAGGCCGAACACCGGTCGATGTATAAGAAGCGGGAAAAGATTCATTCTAAGCGCGTATCAGGCACATTTCGAAAACTCAAATGGTGGATTATGGCGCTGACACTTGGCGTCTATTACATCACGCCATGGATCCGTTGGGATCGCGGTGTCGGAAATCCAGATCAGGCTGTCCTGATCGATTTTCCTGGTCGCCGTTTTTATTTCTTCTTTATCGAGATTTGGCCGCAAGAAGTCTATTACTTCGCTGGCATGCTGATCATGGCAGCCGTGGGTTTGTTTTAATTACGAGCATCGCTGGTCGTGCATGGTGCGGCTACACCTGCCCGCAAACCGTTTGGACTGATTTGTTCGTATGGGTTGAGCGACTGGTCGAGGGTGATCGCGCCGCGCGCATTCGCTTGGACAAAGCGCCGATGTCGGTTTCTAAATTTTTGAAACGGACCGCAAAACATACAATTTGGTTGATCATTTCAGTCGCAACGGGCGGAGCCTGGATTTTCTATTTTGCCGATGCGCCACAGTTGGCTTGGGACTTTTTTCATTTTGATGCGCAGCCCATCGCATACATGACAGTGGGCGTCCTTGCCTTCACCACCTATAGCCTTGGTGGTTTAATGCGAGAACAAGTCTGCACGTACATGTGCCCCTGGCCCCGCATTCAAGCAGCGATGATGGACGAGCACTCGCTGACGGTCACCTATAAATCGGATCGGGGCGAGCAACGCGCACCGTATCGTAAAGGTGAATCGTTTGAGAACCGCGGCGATTGCGTGGACTGCAAAGCCTGTGTTGTTGCATGCCCCATGGGTATCGATATCCGTGATGGACAACAGTTGGAGTGCATTACCTGTGCGCTTTGTATTGATGCATGTGATGATGTCATAGAGAAAATTGGTCGCCCACGCGGCCTGATTGACTACGACTCTGTTGCCGCGCACAACGCCCGCATCGAAGGGAAGCCCGGCAAGCTGAAACTGCTGAGAGTGCGAACCGTTGCATACTTTGCGCTTTGGGCGGCCATCGGGTTGTTCATGGTTGTTGTATTCATCAATCGGACCGAGTTGGATATAAATGTCCTCCGTGACCGGAACCCGATCTACACGCAACTACAAGATGGTTCGATCCAGAACGCGTTCGAATTTAAAATTTTAAACAAGGCACGCACCGGTCGCGCCATGTATCTCGAGATCTCATCCCCAGAAGGCGCCACCATGAAAGTGGTCGGATCTAAGGACACGAATTTCTCCAAGACCCAAGTTTTCAACGTACGCTCCGACACGCTGTCGAGTTTCCGTCTGTTGGTCAAAATTCCAGCAGATCAGATTACCGGAGAAGCGATGGACTTGAACTTCGTCCTCAAAGACTTCTTCACCAACGTATCGGCAGATTATGAGAGTATATTTAGGGCACCAAAGAAATGAGCATAACAATGACCGCGACCCCAGAACCCAAAAGAATCACCGGCAAGAAGGTCTTGTTATGGATGGTCGCCTTCTTCGGCGTCATCATCGGTGCCAATGCGTCGCTGACCTATTTTGCGCTGAATACATGGCCAAGACTGACAACTGAAGATGCCTATAAAAAAGGCCTGGCATACAATCAGACACTGGACGCGGCCGCCCGCCAATCGGCGATGGGATGGGTATCGACGATCGATATTCATCCCGGCACGGGGACTGACAAAACAATCAAGATCAACCTGACGGGTGCGGGCGACACCCCACAATCCGGGTTGGTCGTCACCGCCACGTTGGAGCATGCCGTCGGGACCCCTGGCACGCAGATCATTACGCTTACTGAAACGGCTCCTGGAACGTACGCAGGGACATTCAAGTCTCCAGCAGAGGGGCGCTGGCTTACCGAGGTCAACGCCGTTGGCCCCAATGATGCTAATTATCGCATGAAGCATCAGGTGATGATCAAACCATGACCAAAGTGGGCCAGCCGCAAAAAGCAGCACCGATTACGGGTGTAAATATCGCTGATTGCTGCGATGCTGCTACGCTGGCCGATCTCGCATCAGATGCCTTTGGTCCGCAATCCGTCGATACAACATCAATCACAATCAGCGATCCAAGCGCCTTCGTTTCATCTGACAAGGATGGTGTCGATCATTTGCATTTGCTGGTAGAAAATCTTCACTGCGCCGCCTGCATCGGAAAAATTGAGGGATATTTAAAGGCCCAACCGGATGTGGTCGAAGCTCGCGTCAACATGAGCACACGTCGGCTGTCTGTTTCCTGGGTGCACGGCAAAGCTGATCCCGGCGAATTGATGCGTGGTGTTGCCGCGCTCGGATATCCGGTCGCACCCTTCGATCCCGCAGATGTCGCAAAGTCGACCGATGTTGAAGACAAACGCCTGTTGAGTGCGCTGGCCGTCTCCGGCTTTGCCGCAGGCAACGTCATGCTGTTATCGGTTTCCATTTGATCGGGGCACGCGGGCGGCATGGGCGAAGGGACAAGAACCTTATTCCATTGGATTTCTGCACTGATCGCCCTGCCAGCCGTGGCATATGCGGGCCAACCTTTTTTCAGATCAGCCTATTCGGTGCTTCGCAATGGCACGACGAACATGGATGTTCCGATCAGTTTGGCTGTTATCTTGGCATCTGTGATGAGCATTCATCAGACCATGCAGAACGCACAGCATGCCTATTTCGATGCGTCGATCACACTCCTCTTTTTCTTACTCGTTGGCCGTTATTTGGATCGGCGGGCGCGGGCAAAGGCGCGCTCTGCCGCCACACATCTGTTGGGACTTCAGGCCCAGGCTGCAACGGTGATCGATGATGACGGCGGATATCGGTCCGTTCGAATCAATGAAATCAAACCGGGCATGACCGTGCTGGCCACGCAAGGGGAACGCATCCCTGTGGATGGCGAGGTCGTCACCGGCACGTCCGATATTGATACGGCATTGGTCACCGGCGAGACGATGCCGAAACTTGCGAACCCTGGTGCAGCCGTCTTCGCTGGCACTATGAATTTATCAGCGCCTTTGACCATTCGTGCCACCGTCGCCGCTGATCGGACGTTGCTGTCTGAAATCGTTCGATTGATGGAACTGGCCGAACAAGGTCGGGCGAAATTCGTGCGCCTGGCAGATCGGGTCGCACGCGTTTATGCGCCGGTGGTTCATATCTTAGCCGCGCTCACTTTCTTTGGCTGGCTATTCCTGGCGGATGCCGGATGGGAGCCATCGATGCTGGCAGCCATCGCAGTCCTTATTATTACGTGTCCATGTGCGCTGGGTCTTGCGGTTCCCGTGGTTCAAGTCGTTGCATCCGGGCGGTTGTTAGGGTCGGGTATTTTGGTCAAATCTGCCGATGCCCTCGAAAGATTAGCCACCGTCGATACGGTTGTGTTCGACAAAACTGGCACCCTGACTTTAGGGCAACCGATGCTCTCGGGCGGTGATTACACCGACGCTGATTTGTCCCTCGCCGCATCATTAGCAGATCACAGCAAGCACCCCCTATCACGTGCGATTTCCCATGCGGCGGATGACAGAGATCGTCAGGCACTTTCTGACATCCGCGAAGTTCCAGGGCACGGTATCGAAGCCATGTTGGGCAACCAACGCGTTCGCCTGGGTAAGCGCGAATGGTGCGGCGTATCAAATAGCACCAATTGGAATGGCGGCAGCGAGTTATGGCTGACCGTGGGACAGCAACGAAGCGCCTCTTTCCATTTAACAGATGCCGTCAGAAGCAATGCCAAGGATGTCATTGATCAACTCAAGTCACTGAACATGAGTGTTGAGTTGCTTTCGGGTGACACGCCCGAAGCCGTCGCCCCTGTCGCGGAGTCACTTGGTATCGAAACATGGCAAGCGGGATGCTTGCCTGCCTCTAAAACAGAGCGTTTGGGCGAACTTCACGATGCAGGCCGTGTTGTTTTGATGGTTGGTGATGGGCTAAACGATGCGCCATCCTTGGTCGCCGCCCACGTATCAATGTCGCCCGCCGGTGCCGCAGATATCAGCCAAACCGCTGCGGATTTAATTTTCCAAGGCACTTCGTTGTCCCCTGTCGTATCGGCAATCCGGATCGCGCGTCAGTCGACCAGCCTGGTGAAACAGAACTTCGGCCTCGCCTTTGCCTACAATGCCATCGCGGTTCCAATTGCCGTATTGGGATTTGTCACACCGTTGGTTGCGGCCATCGCCATGTCGACAAGTTCAATCATCGTCACGGTGAACGCGCTTCGCCTGCGTTTGGTAAAGTAATCAGATGGACGTCATTGTATATCTGATTCCGATTGCACTTTTGCTTGGCGTTATAGGCTTGGCCGCATTTTTCTGGTCCATGCGCACGGGTCAATTTGACGACCTGGACGGGGCGGCCATGCGTGCCTTGCGCAATGATGACGGGTCCATGCCAGAAGGCGACAAGCCCCCCACGAAAGACTGAGCCGCCTAAGATTTAGCCCGTGACTCGCGCACTCGAACCCATTCCCGGTGTAGAATGTAGATACCACTGGCAGCTACAATCACTGCGCCAATGACTGTCGCGACGCCAGGAATATCTCCGAAAAGCAAGAACCCGAATAACGCAGCCCATAACACGTTCGCGTATTTGAATGGCGAAACAAGCGCGGCTTCTCCCCATCTGAAGGCTTCAATCAGCAAGTAATGCCCAATACCAATGAATAAGCCGCTGGCAACAAAATAGGGCCAATGCGCCAGCGCAATCGGCTGCCAATCGACCACAAAGTACGACAAAGACCCTGCTGTAAATACGAACGTTGTCGTCACGAACAGCACCGCAATCGACGTTTCATTGGGTGCCATCTTGCGCGTAATCATATCGCGCACGCCGCCCAACATTGATGCAATGATTGGAAAGATTGCATACCACTGGAATGCGCTGGATCCAGGCTGCACGATCACCAAAACACCACCAAAGCCAACAAGCACTGCTGTCCAGCGGCGCCAGCCGATGATTTCCTTTAAGAAAATAGGTGCCATCGCCGTCACGAAAAGCGGCCCAGCGAAAGATATCGCCACCGCATCCGCAAGCGGCAAGTAATACAGTCCTGTGATAAAGGCGAACGAACTACCGACGACACAAAAGCCACGAGCGCACGGACCTTTCCAACTGCGAATTTGCCATGCAGTACGGACCCCTCCTGAACGCATCGCAATAATCAGGATCGGGATATAAATGAACATGCTTCGAACCGAGAGGAGTTGGCCCACCGGATAGTCTGCGGTCAACGTTTTCATAAACCCATCTTGCAGGGTCAGAACTGCACCGCCAGCAAGTGCACACAAAATAGCCTTGCCCGACGCATCGGTATCACGCGAACCACCCGGCGATGTTCCAAGGACAGCCATCAGCCGTAAAGCAACGCGACAATAAACACAGCCGCCGCGATCCCCGCGAAATCTGCCGTCAGTGCGGGAACCAGCGCATATCTCAGCCGTTTGATCTGCACCGCCCCAAAATAGACTGCAATGACATAGAACGTCGTCTCGGTGGAGCCTTGGAATGTCGAGACCAAATATCCCGCGTAGCTGTCCGGGCCAATAGCCGGATCATTGATGATGGATGCCAATATCCCGTAGGCACCTGATCCTGATAAGGGGCGCAGTAACGCCATGGGCAATGCCTCGGCGGGCAATCCAACCAATTCTGTAATTGCGCCCAGTGGCGTGATCAAGAGCCCGAGCGCGCCAGACGCGCGGAACATGCCCACCGCGACGAGTATCGCCACCAGATAAGGAATAATACGAAGGGCGACGTTGAATCCATCTTTCGCACCCTCAACGAAGCACTCATAAACTGGCACCCGTTTGGCCACGCCCAATCCCAACAGGCTGACCATCAATCCCGGTATGATCCATGGTGCAATGGTTCGACCGTAAACAATGGTCAACGGCACCAAACACAGAATAAAACCCAGCGTCAGAACCGATACCCAAACAGGATATCCCTCTGACGGGGTATGGATGACATTTCCATCGTCATCCAAGGGCGCGTCTGTGGATGGTACGGCGGCTTCCTCGCTCTGGTCCGCTGGGATCGAGTCATCTCGATATGGTTTTGGTGGAAACATTCGGGCGCAAAATTTTGCGGTGATAATCGCGACCGTCGTTGAAACCAAGGTCGCAAACAGCGTTGTCGGGACGATGCCCGCCGGATCATCAGAACCCGCAGCTGCACGTAATGCGATGACGCCTGTGGGCAATAGGGTGACGCTCGACGTATTGATCGCCAGAAACAGAATCATCGCGTCAGTGGCTTGGCCTTTTTGTTTATTCAGCGTGTCCAGATGCTCCATCGCGCGAATACCAAAAGGCGTCGCAGCATTACCCAATCCCATCACATTGGCGGACAAGTTCATAATCATTGCGCCCATGGCGGGATGATCCGCTGGCACGCTTGGGAAAAGGCGCGTCATCAAAGGGCGAAGTGTTTTTGCCACCACCAGCAAAAGTCCCGCACGTTCCGCCACTTTCATGAGACCCAAAAACAGCGACATCACGCCAACAAGTCCAATTGCCAGCGTCACGGAGTCACCTGCTGTACCGATCATCCCAGCGCCGAGGAGTTCCATCGGGCTTTGGGCATCAGGCACAGTGGTCGGATCAAAGGTCCACTGACGAACAGCGGCAACAACGAATGCGATTGCAACAATGGCAAAAAAGATGCCGTTCACGGAAAGCTCTCCTAAACCGAACGACGTAAGAATCTAACTATATCGTCGCTCAGGAAAGCCGCGCTGGCAAATCAGTCTTTAATTAAATCGGGACGATCCGTGAAAATCGATTGCGCGCCCATGGCCCGAAGCTCATTCGCGCGACTCGGATCATTGATCGTATAGATCCGCACTGGTAGGCCGATTTCGGCTGCATCCTGAATGAGCGTGGGCGTCAAATGACGATCCGACATGTGAATGGCAGAACATTGATATCGCGCGACCACATCGCGCCAATTATTCGGCAGTTTCCAGAACAACATGGCGCGAGGAACCTCAGAGGCTTCTTGATGAGCGACATCTATCGCTTCCTCGGAGAAACTAGAAATAACCGGCAACGGCACATCGCGCGGCCAATCCGATCCGATCAATCTGGCCACCGATGATGCCGTTTCGCGTTCCCGGCCTTCATCTGGTTTTATCTCAACGTTCGCGCCCAATCCTTCACGCGCCAAGATCACCATTGCTTCGAGGAACGTCGGAATGCGTTCCCCCGTAAAAGCCGGATCGAACCATTGGCCTGCATCTAGTTCACGCAACTCGGACAAACTATGGTCTTTAACATTCCCTGTTCCATCCGTCGTGCGTTCAAGTGTCGGGTCATGAAATAGTACAGCTTCACCAAAACGGGACAATTTGACGTCGAACTCCACCCACGTCGCACCTTCTTGTTTTGCGCGAACAAGGCTGATCAGGGTGTTTTCTGGCGCTAGGGCTGCGGCACCTCTGTGACCAATGACAAATGGTAGTTCTGGGCTGACTGACGCCACGGTTCTTCTCCCGAATCCTAAAAATGAAGAAATCAGGTTGCCGAAGCGGGCGCAAGGCCTCAACCTATGGTCAAAACAATATGTGGCTGGAGAGCATCACAATATGAGCGACAAAACTCTCGACGAACGTGCGCTGGAATATCACCGCCAAGCGCCGGCTGGGAAACTTCAGATTCAAGCAACAAAGCCGTTGGCGACACAGCGGGATTTGGCATTGGCATACTCCCCGGGGGTTGCCGCTGCATGTAATGTGATCGTCGACGATCCCATGCAGTCCTACGAGATGACAAACCGGGGTAATTTGGTTGCGGTTATTACAAATGGTACAGCCGTCCTAGGATTGGGCCCGATCGGTGCCGCGGCTTCCAAACCCGTGATGGAAGGTAAAGCCGTTCTATTCAAAAAGTTCGCGAATATTGATTGTTTCGATATTGAGGTGGACGAACTCGATCCCGAAAAACTGGTCGAAGTCATTGCGCCGTTGGAACCCACGTTCGGTGCCATCAACCTAGAAGATATCAAAGCACCCGATTGTTTTATCGTCGAAGAACGCCTTCGCGAACGCATGAATATTCCGGTCTTCCACGATGACCAACACGGTACGGCGATCGTCTGTGCGGCGGCTATTTTGAATGGTTTACGGCTTCAGAACAAAAAGTTTGAAGACGTGAAGTTGGTATCGACTGGCGGCGGGGCTGCTGGCATCGCCTGCCTGGACCTTTTGGTTTCCATGGGGGTCAAGGTCGAGAACATCTGGCTGGCCGACCATATTGGCGTTGTCTACGAAGGCCGCGAAGAATTCATGAATGATCGCAAGTCGCGATATGCACAGAAAACCGATATGCGCGAATTATCGGATGTGATTAAAGATGCCGATGTGTTCTTGGGACTTTCGGCGGCGGGCATTTTGACCCAAGACATGGTCAAGGACATGGACGCAAAGCCGTTCATTCTGGCACTCGCCAATCCCAACCCCGAAATTAGCCCCGAAGACGCGAAAGCAGCGAACCCAGACGCCATCATCGCGACGGGGCGGTCCGACTATCCGAACCAGGTCAACAATGTCCTGTGTTTCCCCTTCATTTTCCGGGGTGCCCTCGATTGTGGCGCGACGACCGTCAACGAAGAAATGAAACAGGCTGCTGTGAAAGCGATTGCTGATCTCGCCATGGCTGAAAGTGACGAACGCGTCGCGGATGCGTATTCTGGAGAAGATTTGGTTTTTGGCCCTGAGTATCTCATTCCAAAGCCATTCGATCCGCGTTTAATCAGCGAAATTGCCCCAGCCGTTGCCAAGGCGGCGATGGAGTCGGGCGTTGCGACGCGCCCCATTGCGGATTTCGATGCTTATTCTGAACGCCTTGCGCGCTTCGTATTTCGTTCAGGGATGTTAATGAAGCCCGTGTTCGAGCGCGCACGAAAGGATCCCAAACGCATTGTATTTGCCGAGGGCGAGGACGAGCGAGTTCTACGCGCTGTCCAGGCCTTGGTTGATGATCGTTTGGCAAAGCCACATTTAATTGGCCGCCCTGAGGTTATCGCACGCCGGATCGAAAAGCTGGGTTTGCGTATCCAGCCGGATATTCATTTTGGCATTACCAATCCTCAGAACGATCCGCGGTACGATGCCTATTGGGAGCTTTATCATTCGTTGAACGAACGCAAAGGCGTCACGATTGATGACGCGAAAACCATCGTTCGGACCAACACAACGGTAATTGCGGGGCTGATGCTTCAACGGGGTGAAGTCGATGCGATGATTTGTGGGACTTATGGCCAATATAACTGGCATCTAAAATATGTGCTCGACATCATCGGCAAGGGTGAAGGCGTCAAAGATGTATCCGCACTGAGTGCGTTGATCCTAAACAAAGGTACCTATTTCCTTTGCGACACGCATATTTCCGTTGATCCGTCTGCCGAAGAAATCGTCGAGATGACGGGACTGGCCGTGAACACGGTTCGGCGTTTTGGCGTCCAACCTAAGGTCGCCCTGCTCTCGCACTCAAATTTTGGGAGCTCTGATTGTCCATCTGCCGCCAAGATGCAGGACGCGATGCAGTTGTTTATGGATCAAGGGGTCGACTATGAGGTCGAGGGCGAAATGAAAGCTGATACGGCCTTAGATGACGAGTTGCGGCAAAGAATCTTTCCACATGCGCGACTTAGCGGCGCAGCAAATGTTTTGATATTTCCCAATATCGACTCGGCCAATACAGCGTTCAACCTTTTGAAGCACCTGGGGGATGGCCTTTCGGTTGGGCCCATTTTGGTCGGTGCCGCGAAGCCCTTGCATATCCTGTCACCCGCTGTTACTTCACGTGGCATTTATAATATGAGCGCCGTCGCTGTCATGGATGCACAATCCATGGTTTAACATCGATTTAGTCAGGGTATTTTAATACATTTCGAAGATATTGTGGTCTATTAGATTGATCCTCCCCCACTGAATTGGTCCACCGGCTATGATAGGAAACGGAGGATCAAAGATGGCAACGAAACGACACAAACCGGAAGAGATTGTCTCGAAGCTGCGCCAGGTCGATGTGCTGG
>Ga0255756_1000115_pt1 | contig 89136 bp, 77 predicted proteins | sample 011ome_20_FD_179956 | JGI IMG/M metagenome (GOLD analysis project Ga0255756, IMG submission 179956) | Coastal salt marsh microbial communities from the Groves Creek Marsh, Skidaway Island, Georgia - 011509CT metaG (version 2) | ecosystem: Environmental > Aquatic > Marine > Intertidal zone > Salt... | reverse complement strand
TGTTTAACCCGAGCTGGCCGCTGGTTTGATGTGTATGGTGGCCGCGTTGTCATCGCGTTGTCGAGTCTCGCGCTTGCTTTGGTTCTAGTTTATATAAGCGCGATCGACCAATTTTTAACCTTTAGTGAATCAGGGTTTTTGCTGCCTTGGCTGTTAATTTTGATGGGTTATTTTGGGGTTCGATTTTTCGGGCAAGGGGTGCTTACCAGTGCCTCGCGCAATATTTTGTTGATTTGGTTTTTAACCCGTCGGGGCTTGGTCAGTGGTATGCGAGGGATTTTTGTGTCTCTCGGGTTTGCGCTGGCGCCACTGGGCCTTGCGGCACTGATTGCGGGCTATGGTTGGCGAGGCGCACTTTGGATTCTGGCGGCCGGTCTGATCGTTTTTGCAGCGGCCGCATGGGTTTGTGTGCGCGCTCGGCCACAAAGATCAGCTCCAGAAGGAGGCGCTTCGAGGGCCTCAAATTTCAATGATCAAGAATCTGAAACCCAACAAATTGTTGGCACTAGTTTAGCCGAAGCAAAGCGAAATCCTGTATTTTGGCTTTACGCATGTAGCCTTTCTATGCACGCCTTATTTGGTACTGCATTAACGTTTCACATTGTGTCGATTTTCCAGGAGTCTGGTCGCGGAGCTGATGAGGCTTTTGCCTATTTCCTGCCAGCCGCTATTTGCTCAACATTAGTCAATCTTGTTGGGGGCGCCCTGGCGGATAGCCGGCCGCTCAAACCTTTCTTAGTCGCCATGTTGGCAGCATTTCTGGTCGGTGCCATCGGCCTTGCCTTTTTAACCGAAGATTGGGGTTACTGGTTGTTGGCGATTGGCTTTGGTGTTGGCGGGGGGCTTTGGGGGGTGTTGTCGAATCTCGCTTTCGTTCGTTATTTTGGATTAAAACATCTAGGTGAAATCAGTGGCTTAAATACGGCGTTGACGGTTTCTGCTAGCGCTATCGGGCCAGCTGCATTTAGTTTAGGACTAGATTTTTTTGACAGTTATCAGATGCCGGTTTATGTCTGTATTGCTGGCTTGGGGTTGTTATTGTGTTGGGCTTTGTGGCAGCCGAGTGAACAAGCGCCAATAGTCTAGTGGCATCAAGGACGAAATTTGCGTAACGCCCGGGAGTATTCTGGATGGCACCAAAGCGGTTATTTTGTCGTTTAAATCTATTTGAATGATCACGTCCTTGGGTTAAAGCGCCAACTGCCTGAAGTGCTTGATCGGTTTTGGGTAAACTGCCGGGCGCTGTAGACGCATTTCGTTATGGCAGAGCGGGCAGACCAAGCTGTGTGAGGTTGTGCCGACACCGTAATTTTAGATCGCGAGGACAGTCACGATAAACTGGTGTTGACGAGGATTAGCCCCGCGCAGGTCGTTATCAGCGCAACATTGTTTAAAAGATAACCTAGGCTGCGTGAGTGTTAAATGAAAAACCAAGCCGCTGGGTCGGAAAGCCTAATGGTGGACAAACCTCAGCCTGTGTTCCCAGAGGAATCTGGGCCGTGTGAGTGACCAGCTTAAGGTGCCGTGATCTGCTATTTATGAATAGCAAATGCCGGTTGATGCAGATCCCAATGAAACAGGGACTTTTTAATTTTTACAGCAGGTAACGGGTTAACCATTGGCTTGACGGTTTGGGAAGAATGTTTGGAGGCGGCAAGTGGCAATAGCATTGAGACGAGGGTTTGTAGGTTTTTGGGCGGTTATTTTGGCGTCATTGGTGTCTTTCTCGTTATTGTTGACGAGTTGTTCTGATCACCGGCAGAAGGATAAGCAGGCGCCGCAGCCAAGTCTATCGGCGGCAGAAATATTGACCAATGGCAAGGTAAAAGCAATTGCCTATGGCAGTTATCGAACCAACAGTCGATCGGTGGTCGCGACGGTCGAGGAGATCAAAGAAGATCTTCGAATTCTCAGCGCCCTCGGATTTGAACTGATAAGAACCTACAACACGCAACAATTTGATGAAGTCAGGCGATTGTTAATAGCCATTGACGAACTCAAGCAGGAAGACCCCAATTTTTCGATGTACGTGATGTTGGGCGTTTGGATAGATTGTGAGGGTGCCTTTACGGATGCGCCAGACCATACCGTCGAGGATGTCGAAGCAAACGGTAGAGAAATAGCGGCAGCGGTCGCCTTTGCGCAAGCGTATCCAGAGACTATAAAAATCATAGCAGTTGGCAATGAAGCCATGGTGCACTGGGCTTCAGCTTACTTCGTTGGACCTGAGGTGATTTTAAAGTGGGTTAATCATCTTCAATCGCTCAAGCAACAAGGTCAGTTGCCCATAGATATTTGGATTACTAGCTCGGACAATTTTGCCTCCTGGGGCGGTGGAGATGCGGTTTATCACAATGAGGCGCTTCGGCAATTGATTGAGGCCGTCGACTACGTGTCGATGCACACCTATCCCTTTCACGACACGCATTACAACCCCGACTTCTGGCGTGGATCGGCCGCGCAGGGGCAGGGCGCGTCGGTTACCGAGGACAAAACCGCCGCAATTGGCAGAGCCCTAATCTATGCCGAAATGCAGTTCGATTCGACCTATGCCTTTGTGCAATCGGTTTCCCCAGGTAAACCAGTTCACATAGGGGAGACCGGCTGGGCGAGCGCTGATAACAAGTTGTATGGCGCTAATGGTTCAAATGCAGCGGGTGAAGCGGCCCAAGCTCTGTATTTTGATGGAACTTTAGCTTGGACCCAATCCCGAGGTATTTCTGCTGTGATGTTTGAGGCCTTCGACGAGCCTTGGAAGGATGCCGAGAATCCTGGTGGCTCGGAAAACCATTTTGGTTTGATCGGCGGTCACTATGCGAAAGCGGTACTTTGGGAAGAGGTCGATCAAGGGGTTTTTGAGGGGCTGACTCGGGGCGGTCACGCGATTGTGAAATCTAGAAGGCATTAGCCTCAAACGACCACAAGGGTAACGTTGAAGATAGCGATCAAAAACAAGTAAACCGAACGCAGATAACGGGCGCCACATAAGGCTGTGTTTGGGCCATTTTAGTTTTTTTTAACTTGGCCTTTGCGCGACGGCGAGCAAAAGACAAAGCGTGATCACTGTAGCCAAGTTGCTTTAATCCGTTTTAGGCCTTGGGTGCTGATGCCGCGCTGTTTCAGTCCTTCTGAAAACAGAACTTCAGGACTTAACCGAGCCTGCGGTCCTCGAAAAGCTGCCAATATGCCGTTACTGTAATGCTGAGCGCTTAGGAGCAGGACTCGATCAAAGGTAGCACTAAAAAATGCGCGGTGCTGCCGGAAAAATGCTTTTGCCTTGGCAACCTCTAAACGATTCTGCACAAGAACGCCTGAGTCCGCCAATCGGCTTGAGAGCAATTTCAACCAAATTTCCTCGTTAAGATCAGGGCGTAAAGGATCCTCCGGACCGTCCAGGAAAAGATCGTCAATTAGGTACCCATAAAATGTCCGGTCGCGCTCAACATACCTCACCGCATCCTCGCAGAGGAGATCAAGACCGGGATAGCGAAGATTAAAAAATCGTTGAGCAATCGCTAAGTGCTCAGAATCACAATCTATACCTACCGAACGAGACAAGGGGGCAATTCGTTGTAGCTGATGGCATGCGGTACCACCCCCCACTCCCAGTATGAGCGCTGACTGAGGCGGATTGTTGAGCAACAGCGCAGGCAGGGTAAGACAGTCCCAGACAGCGCCTTGAAAAACTCGATTAGGATGCCATTGACTGTGAAAGGCGCCATTGGTGTAAAGCCGTAAGGAGGCGCCAGCCGCGCGTACTTCGTAGGTTTTATCCCCAAATCGCCGATAGAAAAGTTGCGCCATTACTCGAGACTGAGCCGATCAAGAAGTGTAGCCGTCGCAGGATGTTGATCATAGGTGCTTTGATCAAAAGCCGTAGCTAGGGACTTACCCAATTCAACCCCCCATTGATCAAAAGCGTTGATGTGCCAGAGCGCGCTTAAGGTAAAAACCTTATGTTCATAAAGGGCTATCAGCGCGCCTAGTTGATGGGGTGATAGTGTGTCGAGGATGATGACAGAGCTCGGCTTGTTACCCGGATAATCTCGATGAAGGTCCTGATTTGCGCGCCCCTGAGCTAGAGCTGTCACCTGCGCGGCAAGATTTAAATTGAGGGCTCTGTGTGCCTCGACGGTAGACTGAGGGTCTTGCTTGATGCCGATAAAGTCAAGGGGAACCAGGCGTGTGCCTTGATGCAGCAATTGAAAGAAGGCATGCTGGCCATTAGTGCCGGTTTGGCCCCAAGTGACCAAACCGGTTGTGTAATCTAGGACTTGTCCCTGTCGGTCCACGCGTTTACCTAAGCTCTCCATATCCAGCTGTTGCAGAAAGTCTGGAAAGAGATTGAGACGTTCGCAATAAGGAATGACTGCTTGGCTTTGAGCGCCTAGAAAATTGCTATACCAAACTGCCAACAGCGCCAAAGCCACCGGTAAATTGCGCTCGGGAGGCGTCTCACTAAAGTGTCGGTCCATCGCATGAGCGCCATTTAACAGGGCCTCAAACCTTGCAAACGAGGATTGCAGGGCAATGGTCAGGCCGATACTGGACCATAGGGAGTAACGCCCGCCAATGTCCTCATCGAAGGAAAATATCTGATCAGGGCCAACGCCAAACTCCACTGCCTTTTCGCGTGCTGTTGTGAGTGCGACAAGGTGAGGGGCGATCCTTTGCTCGCCGCCGAGATGCTCGCAAAGCCAGTTTCGAGCGCTTCGGGCATTCATCATTGTTTCTTGAGTTGTAAAAGTTTTGCTGGCGATAATGACCAAAGTTGTTTCAGGGTCGCACAAGGCGACAACTCGCTTTATTTCTGCGCCGTCAACATTGGCTACGAAGTGAACAGCAAGACCACCTACCTCATGTTCGCGGAGGGCCTCACAGACCATTTTGGGTCCCAAGTCAGAACCGCCAATGCCGATATTGATAACCGATTGGAAGGCTTGCCCCGTTGCGCTCCGTAATCGGCCTGAGCGAACGCCCTCGCTAAAAATTTTAATCGCGTTGAGGGTCGGATCTTGGGAGACGAATTCCGGTGTTCGTATCCTCGTATGACCTACGGCTCGGTCTTCGGTGTGATTGATGGGTTGACCGGTCAGCAAGCCTTGCCGGAGTGCCTCAAAAGGCGACGCTGCCAGAAGCGCAATAAGATGGTGCCAAATGTCACCGCTTAGGCGGTGATGCGTTAAATCAAGGGTTAGTTCGGCGCCTGCCATGGATGACTGGCTGCGCCAATCTGCATCGTCCATTGCTTGTTGGACCGAAGGCGCAGATTTGGCGAGTGCCGTCAGGGTTTGCCAGGCAGGGTCACTTGGGGGATGAAAAGCCGATTGCATGGTCATGGTTCCAATAAAAAAGAGAGTGTACCAAGATTTTAACGAGAGTCTTTAGCACCCTTTGGCTTGAGAGCCTGGCGATGCTCTGGAGAGCACACTCACGCCTCATGCTGTCCCCGACATTGTCATCAAATATCTGAGTCTGGCACCTCTCCCTAAAATTTCTCCGGTCGATCCCCAGATGCCTTAGAATGTTAGTTTTGGGCGGATGAATGAGCTAATGCGTTTAATAAAACCTTTGGTGTTTCTGGTTTTGCTAGGGTTGATTGCCGGATTTTTTGCCATGGGCGGCAGCGATCTGATGACGTTCGACGCGGTTAAGTCAGCGCAGTATCGGGTGCAAGCCTCGCTGCAAGGCGAACCCATTATTGGGTCGTTAATCTTTGCCGGCGTCTACATTGGCGTTACCGCGTTGTCATTACCTGGCGCCGCGGTGTTAACCCTGCTGGCAGGCGGAATTTTTGGCTTTTGGTGGGGTTTGGTATTGGTCTCGTTCGCCTCGACTCTCGGCGCAACCTTGGCAATGCTGTTTGCGCGGTTTTTGCTTCGAGATTGGATCGCTAATCGATTCAAGCGTTGGACTGATGTGATTGATGAGGGCGTCGCGCAAGATGGCGCTCGCTATCTGTTTTCTTTGCGGTTAGTGCCGGCAGTGCCATTTTTTGTCATCAACTTAGGGATGGGATTAACCCAACTGCCGGCTAGAACCTTTTTTTGGGTTTCTCAGATTGGCATGCTGCCTGGAACGGCGATCTTCGTGAATGCGGGTATGCAGTTAGCAAGTTTAGAATCTGCGCGCGGCATTTTATCTCTTGAATTAATGGTATCGCTAATTTTACTGGCTATTTTACCTTGGTTGATGAAGGCGATGGCTGCTGGATTGGCCCGTCGGCGTCAGTACGCACAGTTTCGAAAACCCAAAAAATTCGATCGGGACTTGGTTGTTATTGGGGCTGGCTCTGGTGGCTTAGTCACAGCGCTGATAGCTGCGACGGTGGAAGCGGAAGTCACGTTAATTGAAGCCGGAGAGATGGGCGGCGATTGTTTAAACAGTGGTTGTGTTCCTAGCAAGGCATTGATCACCAGTGCGCGCCTTGCGGCGGGGATTGACCAAGGTAAAACACTCGGAATCACCGTCAAAGATAAGACGATTGATTTTTCAGCGGTTATGGCAGGTGTCGCCGCTGCTATCGAAACGATCAGACCGAATGATTCTCCCGAACGGTATCGCGGGCTTGGTGTTGATGTCAGGCTAGGCAAAGGAATGATCCGATCGCCCTACGAGGTCGAAGTCAATGGTGAGACATTAACGACTCGGTCTATCGTAGTCGCTACCGGTGCAGAACCGGTTGTGCCGGAGGTAGCTGGACTTGATCCTTCTCGTTGTTTCAGCTCAGAAACTATTTGGTCTTTGAAGGAATTGCCAGGGCGCCTGGCCGTGGTGGGCGGCGGACCGATCGGGGTTGAATTAGCTCAAGCCTTTGCGCGCCTAGGCGCGAAGGTCACGTTGATCGAGATGATGCCTCGATTGTTACTTCGCGAAGACGTAGAAGTATCAGATCTCATCACCCAAACCTTGAAAAATGAAGGCGTCGAGGTGCACCTAGGCAGCCAACTTGCCGCTGCGGTCTCTGAAGATGCGCTCACTTTGGATCTTGAATCCGTAAGCGCCGAGGGTAACGGTGAACCGAACCAAACTGTCGTATGCGATGCAGTGCTTTTTGCGGCGGGCCGCAGACCGAGAGTGACGGGCTTTGGTCTAGAGGATTTGGGTGTTGAAATCACCGACCGGGGACAGGTCGCAGTGGACAGTTTTCTTAGAACCAATTTTCACAATATCTATGCTGTGGGTGACGTGGCAGGTAAATATCAGTTGACTCACGCGGCTTCACATATGGCCTGGTATGCGGCTGTAAATGCATTATTCGGTACCTTTAAAAAATTTAAAATCGACGAGCGAGTAATTCCTTGGTGTACCTTTGCCAGCCCGGAAATCGCGCGAGTTGGACTGAACGAATCCGAGGCAGTAGCGCAAGGTATTGCCTACGAATGTACGAAGTTTGATGTTGCCGAATTAGATCGCGCCATCGCCGAGCGATCACGAGCCGGATTCGTGAAAGTGCTCACCCGTTCCGGGTCAGATAAAATACTTGGTGTCACGATCGTAAGTGAGCATGCAGGCGAGATCATCGCTGAATTTGTTCTGGCGATGAAGCACGGCTTGGGCTTGCGCAAAATACTGGGCACCATCCATATTTATCCGACTTGGAGCGAGATGAATAAATTCACCGCAGGGGCTTGGCAGAAGGCGCGTAAACCCGAGTGGCTGATGCCCTGGTTGGCGCGTTTGCATCGATTCCGTCGAGGGGGTTAGTAACCTTCATCGAAGCTTAACAGCGGAAAGGCTGAGAAAATCGAAGCGTCTGAAACCGGGGTAGCAGGGCGCACGAGATCTGGATGGACATCGCCGACATCGGATAGGCCGCACAAAGCCAAAGCTTCAATCAGTTCAAGCCTTAAAATATTCAAGCAACTGACCAAGGCGTCAGGACCCCCAGCAGCAAGAGCCCAACCCTGTAACCGACCCAGACCTACCGCATTAGCCCCCAGTGCAAGTGCTTTGAGAATGTCGCTGCCGCGGTAAAAGCCGCCATCGATGATGAGCTCAGCTTGGTCGCCCACAACAGTCTTGATATCGCTGAGTAGATCCAGCGTGCCAAGGCCATGGTCCAATTGACGGCCCCCATGGTTGGAGACGTAGATTGCCTCGACACCATGGTCAAGTGCCCGCTTGGCGTCATCAGGATGATTGATACCTTTGAGAATCAAGGGCAGGTCGAAGTCACGTTTAATCCTGTCGACATCAGCCCATGCGAGCTTCGCTTGAAATGTAAAGTCACCGGCGGATGCTTGAGAGGTTGGGATGACCCGCTTAGCGATATCCCGTTCTCGGCGACTGAGAACCGCGGTATCAACAGTCAAGCAAAGACCCTGATAGCCAGAGGCGATCACTCGGCGGATAATGTCATCGACCCAAGTCTCGTCACCTCGCACGTAGAGCTGGTAGACCTTTGCCGCGCCTGAAGCGCCTGCAATGGTCTCTAAATTGGGTTCGCAAACTGAGCTAGCAAAGCTCATGATCCCGGCCTCGCCTGCCGCCAAGGCCGCGCCTGCGCCGCCAGCGTCATCCAAGACTTGTAGCGACCCAATGGGTGCTAACAGGACGGGCATAGCAAGCGGGCAGCCCAGTAAGGTACATGATGTTGATACCTCAGAGACGTCATTTAGTACTCGGGGCATCAGCGCCCGCTGCTCGATGGCTTGTCGATTGCGCCTCAGGGTGGTCTCGGTCTCAGTACCCCCGATGAGATAGTCCCAATGAGTCTGATTGAGATTGAGTCTCGCAGCTTTGACAAATTCATGAAGCACTTTGAAGGTGAGCTTCGGCATTAGACGTTCCGATATTTAAGCGTTTTAGGCGAGGGAGCGGCTTGACTCCCGTTTACTTTCCCGTACATTGAGCTTACAAAGAATGGAAGCAGGAGTCCAAATGAGTATCAGCGTTGAACAAGCAGCCGAAAGCGATCGCAAAACCATCCGATCGTTAGCATGGACCATGGCAGGTTTTGGTGTACTGACGGTTATTTTGATTGTCGCAGCTCTGATTATTACCTAAGCCGGCGCAGTGGATGTGATGCTGATGGCTTGACGTTAATGTCCATGATCCATTGAAAAATCCAGTCGAAAACTTCGATAACGCCGAGCGTTGTGCATGCGATGGAGGCCTTTGATGCTCCGGTATAGAAGACCACAGAGTTTGGGGCGTCTAGGGGCAGCGATCGCGATCTGTCTTTTCGGGGCTGCAGCATTAGCGGAGACAAAAGCATTCTTATCGGCAGCAAGCGCTGTCATCAAGGACACAGCGTATCCCGTCTTAATCACAATAGACCAGAGAGGTCAGCCCAAAGCCAGGGTTGTCGAGGCCTTTCCGCCCGACAGCGCTTATGTGGTTTGGGTCGCCACAAAGCCGGTAACTCGAAAAGTGCAAGAAATTCGGGCTCATCCAAAAGTGACCTTGCATTATTTCAACGAAGCTTCACGAAGTTATGTGTCGATCATGGGCAAAGCCAGTTTGGTAGAAGACACGGCGATCAAGGCGGCGATGCGTCGCGACAGTGATTCGGACAAGCTGTACCCCAATTTCCCAGAAGATTACCTTCTGATTCGCGTCGATCCGATCCGCTTAGAGGGTATTTTACCTGGCTTTCGAGGCGATCCTGATACCTGGGAACCTGTGGGCGTTGACTTTCCCATCGAGGCATTGGTGCCCTAACCCCTAGCCGATAGGATCCGATGCGGCTTCACCTGGTGCGACAGGCAAGCCGGATGCAGGTGGGTTCGGCGCATCATTGATCGGTCTAACCTCAATAACTTGCCCCTTGTCACTATCGGTGAGTAGGTACAGGGCGCCATCCGGGCCTTCGTAGATGGCACGGACCCGGGCATCGAATTCGCTGAAAACTGAGGTCTCTGAGACCACAGATTGATCTTCGATGACCAGGCGTTTGACGTCCTTGTCGACTAAGGTGCTGACAAATAAATGGCCTTGCCAATCACTAAATAGAGCGCTCTGATAAATCATTAAATGCGAGGGCGCAATGCTGGGGACCCAATAGGTCACCGGTGATGCAATGCCCTCTGCCGACGTGAGCGGCGTAACCCTAGCGCCTGAGTAATTGATGCCAAATGACGTAGCTGGCCAGCCGTAGTTGGCCCCAGCGCGTACTAGATTCAATTCATCGCCACCCTGAGGGCCATGTTCGTGCATCCAGATGGCGCCATTGCCATCAATCGCCAAGCCCTGGGGGCTACGATGTCCATAGGAATAGACATAAGGATCGCCCTTAGTACCGTCAATAAAGGGATTATCGATGGCTGGTGATCCATCGGTGTTCATTCTTAGCACTTTTCCTAGTTGATTGAAGGGATCCTGAGCCGCTTCACGATACTCAAAGCCATCCCCAGAGGTCAGCAATAATGTGCCGTCCGGTAAGAAGGCTAGCTTGCCACCATAATGTGCGGCCGTATCTTTGCTCGGGTTTACGCGGAAAATTCGGGTAACGTTGGTCAAAACATCGCCATCAAGCACCGCTTGATAAATGGCCGTCGCATTGGCTTCTGGTGGGCCCTCGGCAAGCGCCAAATAAAGCAGTTGATTGCGCTCGAAATCCGGATGTGTGATCAAATCAAAGTATCCACCTTGACTCTCGACATAGGTGCTTGGGCCGCCGCTCAAGGAACTGCGCTTGTTGCTATCCAAATGAATTTGCTCAATGGTGCCTGAACGGGTGGCGACCAGTAAGGTAGTCTCGGAGACAAAGGTCATTGACCAAGGGAAATCGAGCCCCTCGGCAATCACTCGGCTTTGATAGTCTGCCTGGATAGGCAGCGTCATCACGATGAGTAAAGGTAAAAAGCGTCGTAACATAATGTCTCCTTGGGATGTTTTGATCTAAGCATCCCGCCTCAGTCAAAAATAATTAGATACTCTAATCGAGTGCGATCTTATGATAGCAATTTAAAGGAAAGGGCGCGCCCTTACTTGAAATTGGGTTACAATATTTTGGTCGAGGCAGAAGGGGCAGAAAGTGCGAGTTGTAGTCGGTTTTTTTGCGGCGGTTTTAGCAGCTTATTTGGTTGGATGTTTGGCAGTGTCACAAGGCAATATTGCGGCAGTGACCGCAATGGGCTTTGAGATTACACTCGGACAGCGCTGGCAGACTTGGCTTCATGACCTCACGCATATGGTCAATATCTATCTGCCGCTCATCGCAATTGCCTACTTAATCGCCCTCCCAGTGACTGCCGGAATCATTCGACTCACAGCGGCGCAGCGATGGGTGGGCTACGTTGCTGGCGGCTTTGTCGCGCTTATCGCCATTCACGTCACGATAAAACTTGTCTTAGGAATGTCGGGTGTTGCGCCGACACGATCTCTGGTCGGACTCGTCATGCAAGGCGTCGCGGGCGCGGTGGGAGGCTATTGTTATTATAAAGTGACCTCGTTTAAAGCCGTTGGCTAGACCTAAAACGCCAATTCGTTATCAAGAGGCACAACCCCCTGATGCGCAAGCTTGGCGCTATCTTCGAAGGGCGCTGTGGCCCGCAGAGCAGGCCGGTGACGATCAAGATATTGACCGTTATTTTCAAGGTCTAAACCCGCATATCGCCGTGGCTTTGTTGGCGTGGGCCGGTGAACACCCGATCGGGTTTATCGAAATCAGCCTGCGCTCTTACGCAGAGGGCAGCGAGCTGTCTCCCGTACCCTATATCGAAGGCTGGTATGTTGCCTCGAATTACCGATTCGCAGGGGTTGGCAGGGGGTTGGTGCAGGCGGCGAGCCGATGGGCGCTGAGGCGGGGGTTTACCGAGCTCGCCAGCGACACTACTTTAGATAATTCTGAAAGTATTGCCGCGCATAAGGCACTGGGTTTCGCTGAAGTTGAACGGCAGGTTAATTTTCTGATGCCGTTGGGCAATGGCGCGCGCCAGCGTTAAACGGCTTGCTTTGCCAATAACCATTTTGGCTGCAACCAACTAAGGTCTAGACGCTTAAGGCCTAGCAACTTAGGTCCAAGTAACTAAGGCCCTAGCACCCAAGGTACCAGACCTCCCGTGCAAGCGGCTCAGCCAAGTTCTGTGATATGACTAATGACCTTGGTAACGATGCCATATTCAATGGCCTCTTCGACACTCATCCAGTAATCCCGATCTGTGTCTTTCTCAACTTGCTCAAGAGGACGACCGGTCTCATCAGAGATAATGCGATTGATACGAGCCTTGGTCTTCAGGATCTCTTCCATCTGAATTTTGATATCGGTGGCATTGCCTCGAGAGCCGCCGGAGGGCTGGTGCACGAGATAGCGAGTATTTGGCAGCGAGAAGCGATGTTCTTTCTTGGCGGCGAGATAAATATTGGTGGCGGCGCTGGCGACCCAGCCTGTCCCCACAACCCGAACCTCAGGTTTTACAAATTTGATCATGTCATAAATGACATCGCCAGATTCGACGTGCCCCCCTGGAGAACTGATGTAAAGGGTGATGGGGTCATCGCTATCGGCTGACAGGGCCAACAACTGCTGGCTGACGGTTTTTGCAAGCTTTTCATCTACCGAACCGAATACCGAAATCGATCGTGATTTGAAGAGTTTTTCTTCAATAATGCCGCCTGCGCCAGTTTTAGGTGAGTCTTTTTCGTCTGCCATGGCTGATCTCTATTGTCCATTATTAGGTTGAGTTAAGGGGCGCTAGCATACCAGTGTGATGCTTTTGCTGCCATTAATCTGAGCGATTTTTCTTAATCAAAGTCCTAGGATGCTTGAGTGTAAGATCCCGGATTTAGCCGATTGTTGGTCGGTCGTTGAAATTGAGCGCGGCGATATCTGTCGTGATACGATTCAGGGAAGAGTACAGAAAAAGGAAGTTGCGCCATGAAAGACCTAAAACTGGGTATGCAAATGGGCTATTGGGGCGCAGGCCCTGATCCAAGAATGGTAGCAGTCGCACAGGAAGCCGAGCGCCTCGGGTACGACGCTATTTTTACTGCTGAGGCTTGGGGTTCCGATGTGTTTACACCGCTGTCTTGGATTGGCGCTCACACCGAGCGAATACGGTTAGGTACCGCCGTTGCCCAACTTTCAGCGCGAACCCCAACTGCAACGGCCATGGCAGCGCTAACGCTAGATCATTTGTCAGGTGGGCGGATGATCCTGGGACTCGGGGTCTCTGGGCCGCAAGTTGTGGAAGGCTGGTATGGAAGGCCATTTTCGAAACCCCTCGCTCGGACTCGAGAATACGTCAATATCATTCGACAAGTGCTCAATCGAGAGGCGCCCGTAGTTAATGATGGTGAGCACTATCCTCTGCCTTACACCGGTGAAGGTGCCTGGGGCTTGGGTAAACCGCTCAAACCCATCACCCATCCGCTTCGATCGGACTTGCCCATCTTTCTGGGCGCTGAAGGGCCTAAAAATGTCACGATGGCGGCAGAGATCGCCGACGGCTGGCTGCCTCTGTATTACTCACCTTATCGGCAAGAGGTTTACGCCGACCAAATCGCGAATCGCGCTCCTAATTTCGAAATTATGCAGGGGCTATCGGTGATTGTTTGCGATGATATCGAGCAGGGGTTGATTCCGATCAAGCATGGGCTAGCGCTCTACATAGGCGGTATGGGCGCGAAGAGTCGGAATTTTCATACCGAATTGATGGCACGCATGGGTTTCGAGGCAGAGGCAAGACAGATTCAAGACTTATTTTTGGCAGGAAAAAAAGACGAAGCTTTTCAGGCCGTGCCGTCGAAGTTTGCGGATGAAATTTCTCTCGTGGGACCGATCGAGCGGATTCGAGATCGTCTAGATGCCTGGCGCGAATCACCGGTCACGTCGTTGCTGGTCAATACCAAGAACGTCGATCAGATGCGTACCATAGCTGAGTTAGTGCTTGGTTGACCCAGCTGCGCCCGTGGTATCGGTTGGGATTCGCCGAGCAGAGGTCACCGATCTAGAGGCGCTCAGAAGTGCACCTTTCGCTGAGCTTTTACCGCCTGTGGTTTGGGCGGAAGCTGAGTGGGCAGTGTGGATTGAACGAGACGATTGCTACATCTATATCCTTGAAACCAGTCGTTTAGAAGGGGTAATCGCCGTACGCGTCGATGAAACTGGTCCGATCGCAGAGCACGATACCGCCGAGCTTTTGATCTGGTACCTGCGCTCAGATATTCGAAGACGACACATGGGACGTAAGTTATTGATTCATGCGGTGACCGTCGCAAAGCGACTCCAATGTGACCGGCTGTTGCTTTGGCTCCGCCGGGATACGCATGACCGAGGTATACAAGTTGCTACTCGTGCTGGATTTGTCCCAATGTTAACCAGAGAATCGAACCTAGGACCGTCGTCTGTGAGCGACGAGGGATTTGTATTGAGCCTTGAGGCCTACTTCTGATCGAGCGGCTTAGCAACTTGAGGGATGGCTACCCAGCCCAAGAGGGTCAACCAGCCTTAGCCAGAGAGGATGGATTCGAAGATACGTACTAGATTGTACTCTGGGTGCTCTTCTAGGTCCGGCCAGGTAGTGGCAGTTTGTTCTCCAATTCGTTGGTAACAAGGGTGAGAGAACTGTTTGATACGACTGTCGGCAATGAGGACCCGTCGAGCCAGTTTCGGTAACTCGTCAAGCAAAGGGAAATTATCCCTGTCATATAATACGTCCGCTGCAATGATGAGATCAGCATTTGCTCTGAGGTCGGAAAGGTCAGAAAGTGTTTTCAGAGTGACGTTGTTGAGTGCCGCATTGATTCGACAGGCCGCAAGCGCATCTGGGTCGCTGTCGATTGCCAGCACTTCGGCGGCACCGGCGAGTTTGGCAGCGATACCGACAATCCCAGATCCGGCACCGAAATCGACCACTCGTCGGTCAGCAACGATTTCTGGATGTTGGCGTAAATAGCTCGCCAAAACTTGCCCGCTGGCCCAACAAAAGCTCCAATAGGCCGGTGTTTCGAGCACTTTAAGCATGGTTTCATGAGGCAGCGGAGCAGTGGGGAGCGTCGGTGCTAGCAGCGCGAGCTTAATCCGCGGGCAGAGCGGTGGTGCCGAGAGCTGCAATTGGCAGTCTGGCAAGGTCTTATGCAACACGGTCTCAAGCTGTTGTCGTAGCGTTTGGTCATCCATAGAAATGATTGCAAGGGCCTCGGGACTGTGGTTTGGTTAATGGCAGCATCAAGCCATGTCTGCTGGCCCAGTATACGTGAGAAGGAGCCCGGTCGCTTTGCACACCCTTGGCGATTTGTTATTCACCCGTAAGGAGAAAAAACATGCCCATCGATTTTACCTTTAGTCAGGAAGTTGAAGATGCGCGCCTGATGATGCGTAATTTTTTACACGATACTGTCAAGCCAGCGTTTGCGGCGCTAAGAGAAGATAAAAGCGCTACCCGAGAGGATTGGTCTGTGTTGGTTAAATCACTACGGCAACAAGCCAAAGAAGCTGGCTTTTGGTTGCCGCACATGCCGCAGGATGTCGGGGGTATGGGGCTCGGCGTGACTGCCTTGGCGGCGGTCTCAGCAGAGGCGGCAAAGGTGCCAATGGGTCCCTATATCATCAATGCCCAAGCCCCGGATGAGGGCAACATGCACACCTTGTACCATTTTGCGACGGACTATCAGCGAGAGCATTTTTTAAAACCTCTATTAGAGGGGACCGCGAGATCCTGTTTTTCTATGACAGAACCAGAGGTTGCGGGGTCTGACCCAACCCTCATTCAGACCAGTGCTGTAGAAGACGGGGACCATTGGGTGATCAATGGTCATAAATGGTTCACCTCGGGCGCAGAGGGGGCGGATTTTGCCATTGTGATCGCGAGAACTGATCCTAACGCCGAGGTACCGCAAGCAAGGAATTCAGCCTTTATTGTCCCAACCAATACCCCGGGATTTGAGATCGTTCGAGATGTTGAAACGATGGGCGGCCGGCATAATCACCCAGAGATAAAATATACCAATGTACGGGTTCCTAAGACGCACTTGCTAGGCGAACGCGGCGGTGGCCACAAGCTAGGGCAGGTCAGGCTTGGGCCGGCGCGTTTGGCTCACTGCATGCGGTGGCTGGGTCAAATTGAAATGGCATTAGAAATGTTGATCGACCGAGCCCAAAAGCGCTTTGCTCATGGCAGCTACTTGTCGGAAAAACAAAGTATCCAGTGGATGATGTCGGATTCGGCGATGGAGCTCTATGCCTCTAAGCTGATGGTTTTACATGCGGCTTACAAGATCGAACAAGGCATGGAATTTAAGCAAGAAGTGTCGATGGCAAAACATCACGTAGCTAACACCTTATGGCGGGTGATCGATCGGGCAATGCAGGTTCATGGAGCGCTGGGTTACTCGACCGATACACCCTTAGCCGGAATGATGCAGCAAGCGAGATGGGCGAGACTCGCCGATGGCGCAGATGAGGTGCATCAAATGCGAATTGCCGAACTGTTGATGCGTGCTTACAACGAAGACGGCAGTGTGAATCAGGCGGTGGGCGGCTTGCCCTTATGAGGCTTAGGCATTTAAGGTTTGATCTTCGTTTTGGTCTTTTGGGGCTACTAATGATCGGCGGCGTATCCCAAGCCGAGGTGCCTGAAACTCAAAGAACCGCGCAAATGTTTGCGTTAAAGGCCGGTGTAAGTGCCGAGCGATTGCAAAAGGATGTCACGCAGCTGGTGAACTTTGGCACTCGGCACACTCTCTCGGATACGATTTCGACAACCCGCGGCATTGGTGCCGCTCGACGCTGGATCGAAGCAGAATTTAGGCGAATTTCCGAGTCTTGTGGGGGGTGTCTTGAGGTTACAGTGACCGGTCGGGTTTTCAGTGGTGAGTCGCGGATTCCAGAACCGACTGAGGTAGTCAATGTGATCGCCATCTTACGAGGCGAATCGGATCCCAATCGTTACGTCATGATGTCTGGTGATATAGATTCTCGAGTGAGTGATCCTCTCGATGGCGAGTCTGACTCACCAGGGGCGAATGATAATGCTTCTGGAATGGCAGGTGTCATCGAAGCGGCAAGGCTACTCAGTCAGCATCGGTTTGCTGCCTCAATTGTGTTTGCCGGATTGTCAGGCGAAGAGCAGGGTTTGTTTGGTGGCCAGATCTTAGCGGAACAAGCTCAAAAAGAGGGGTGGTTTGTTGAAGCAGTCTTAAATAACGATATGATTGGTAATGTTAAAGGGATCAACGGCGTCATAAATAACACGACAGTTCGGGTGTTCTCTGAAGGCACTAGAGCTACCGAAACCGAAGAGGAAAGGCGCCTTCGCCGGTTTACCGGGGGTGAGGTCGATAGTCCTTCTCGTAATGTGGCGCGTTACATCGATAGACTGGCCGATCGGTATTTTGAGAACCTAGATGTCATGATGATTTATCGCCTAGACCGATTTGGTCGAGGCGGACACCACCGCCCCTTTAACGAAGTCGGCTTTCCGGCGGTTCGCATCATGGAAACCAATGAACATTATCATCGCCAGCATCAGGATATTCGCACAGATAAGGGCATTGCCTACGGAGATGTGCTCTCGGGTGTCGATTTTGATTATGCCAAACGAGTGACAGCCCTGAATGTTTTGACCCTTGCCGCTCTGGCGTCGGCACCTGCACCACCGCACGCAGTGACGATCGAAGGTCAGGTCTCGCCGCACACGACGCTGCGTTGGCAACCGGTTGCGGGGGCGATGGGGTATCGGGTGTATTGGCGGTTAACCACCGAGGCAAATTGGACCTTTTCCCGTTGGGTTGGTAGTCAAAATGTTGCGACGCTCGAGAATGTCGTGATCGATAACTACATTTTTGGCGTTGCCAGCGTTAGCGCTGAAGGTTTCGAATCACCAGTAGTATTTCCCGGTCCAATCGGGCGGTTTCGATATCCATGAATATAGATGCGATAGGAGAGGACCTGGCCCTTTTTGAAGGTATTCGAACCGCTCGAGCGATTAGACGCTTGAAGCCAGATCCAGTGCCGATTGAATTAATCAAGAAGGTCTGCGAGGCAGGAACTTATGCGCCAAGTGGGGGCAATCGCCAACCCTGGCAGTTTATTGCTGTTACAGATGCCGAGCGTAGGGCGTTCATTGCAACGTTATATCGGGAGACGTTTACCGCTTACATTGAGCCTGCCATTCAGGCCGCAAAAGCCCCGGATTATCCAGAGGCCAAGCGTCGGAACATGAAGGCCGCAATCTACTTGGCCGAGCATCTGCATGAAGCGCCGGTGCATTTATTCGTTGCGGGGTGGACGCGTCGGGGCATGCCCCAAAGCCAAGCACTTTTTCCTGCCATCCAAAATGTGTTGCTGGCTTGCCGGGCCGTGGGGCTAGGCGCATCACTGACCACTGCACACCGCGCGCATGGGGAGAGAATTGATCGCTATTTGGGGTTGGATCCGATCAAAACGCCGACGATTGCTTTGATTCCTATTGGGTGGCCCAAGGGCCGGTTTGGTCGACCAACTCGTCGTAGTATCGATACCTGTTTTTTTGAAAATTTGGTGCCACCTGGCCAATTAACGTAACTGACCAACTAAATGAGTCGCTGGTTTGAGCACGACTTGTGATGTATTTAGGCTTTTCAGCGAAGGCTACACACGGGTATAGCGATAGACCAACGCTTCACCATCGCGGTCCAGTTGACCGCGTTTCATCAGACAGTGGATGTGGGCAATGGCCTCACCCAAGGCCATGAAGAGGGTATGGTTTTCGAGTTTTCGCTCAAATAGTGCCGGTAGCAAATCGATAGCTGGCGTAGGCTCAGCGCAACCATCCCAAATAATTTGCATGCGATGCTCATGGTGAGCAATGAGCTCATCGAGCCGTTCCTTGGCACCATAGAAAGGTGTGTTATGCGCCGGCAATATCAGAGTTTCATCTGGAATTAATTGTTTAAACCTCTCGTGAGAGCTGAGCCATTCACTCATAGGGTCAGCCTCAGGCTCCGTGGGGTGTACTGAAACATTGGAGGTGATGATCGGTAGTATTTGATCGCCTGAGATCAATAATCGAGCCTCGGGCGCGTAGAGGCAGACATGCTCCGGTGAATGACCGCTTCCCACCAATACCTGCCATTGGATATGGCCAATCGTTAGGATGTCACCATCTTTAAGTCTTAGATAACTGCGAGGCATGGGCGTGTCAGTGGGCTCAGGTGCAAAATTGCTTCTGGCTTGACTCATATCGTCCATTAGGGACTGGGTTATGCCACCTCTCAGGAAAAAGTCAGACGTATGCCAAGAACCCTGTTCTTGCATAGAGTAATGCATCATACGCGCTTGGTAATATTCTCCATAACTCATTAAGAGTGGCGCTTTAAAATGATTCGAAAGAAAACCGGCTTGACCTGTGTGGTCAGGATGCATGTGGGTGCAGAGTACTCGAGTGATGGGTTTGTCTTTCAGGCATTCATCGAAAATTTGTTGCCATAGAGCTTGGGTTTCTTGTCCTCGGATGCCAGTATCCACAACGGTCCAGCCGTCAAAATCCTCTAGTAGATAAAGGTTGATATGATCGAGTGACATCGGCAGCGGCATCCGCAGCCAAAACACGCCTGGTGCCACTTCTAGAGTTTTTCCAGGGGCTGGGACGGTGTCAAAGGGGTATTCAAGCATTGGAGGTTTGTCTTAGGAAAGCAGGAAGGTGATCATACATGAAAGCCGCTAGATATGCTTTTTCAGAGCGATTCCGTCTGAGGCTGGAGATAGTATTGGCCCTTGTTACGTTTGATATGACCAGCCGTCGGCGTGGCAAAATGCGTGCCGATGATTAACACGTCGGTGTCGACTGTCTCGGAGAGTAAAGTTTTTCTAGTTTCAGTGGCCATTGTCGCGTCGTAGTCGGCACTACTCGCCCAATCTAGTTTTTCGATTTGACAAGGGTGATGAATACAGTCTCCAGTGATAATCGCTCGCTCGCCTCGAGATTCGATATGGACACTGACATGTCCAGGGGTATGGCCCGGTGTTGGCATCAAGCGGACTTCGCTTGACACCTGATGATCTGGCGCAATGAGGTCTATCAGTCCGGCTGCCATCACCGGTGCAACTGAATCGGCAAAAATATCGTCGCCTCGATCATCTGGTCCAGCCCCCTGCCAATACTGAAACTCCTCTTTCGCGATTAGATATCTGGCATTTGGGAAGGTAGGGACCCAAATGTCGTCCACTAAGCGAGTATTCCAACCTACATGGTCTACATGCAGGTGGGTACACATCACGGTATCAAATTGCGTCGGCTCATAGCCGGCCGCTGCAAGGTCTTCAAGGAACGGCAACGCCAGTTGGTGCCAATTAGGAATAGCTCGGTCTTTGTCATTGCCAATACAGGTATCAACCAGCATCAACCGGTCTTGGGTCTCGATCACGAGAGCATGGATGCTCATAATTAGTTTACCCTCAGCGGTTGCAAAATGGGGTACTAGCCAAGGCATGTCAGCTATCGCCTCGGGGGTGGCTTGGGGCAAAATAAATCGGGTGCCACCTGTGACCTCCATCTCAATAATTCGAGTGATGGTCACATCTCCAACATGCCAGCGTTGGAAGGCTTTAGTCGGATTCATGGCATTGCACGTCGCTAGGCTGGGGCGCTTTGGGGTCAAGGGCTTCGTAACGTCGAGTGCTGCAGACAGCATCACAGTAAACCTCTGGGTTCGAACTGCGATAGCTGCCTTGTAGCTCCTTATTTTCGGGGGTCGTTTGATAAACGATAACGCTAACGGGCTTGGCACAATAACTACAAGTAGGCATAAAAACGCTCGAAGGTTTTTGGGTATCGAAGTTAGGCTTTAATCGAGTGAATCAGATCATTGGCTTCAGCTAAGGTGTCGGTACGCTCTCGCCAATTCTTGCCTGAAGTGCTGATCCTGAGGGTTGTTACGCCCGCATTAGCATAGGCTTTAATCCGATCAATGATCATGTCCCGAGTGCCGATAAGGTTGGTTTTGAGTACCATCTCATCAGGCACTGCGCGAATTGCGGCTTCTTTGTCACCTTTAACCCAGAGCGATTGCACCTCGATAGCGGCATCCTCGTAGCCCGCGCGTTTAAAGGCGTCGTTATAAAAATTCGTTTGCGCCGAGCCCATGCCGCCCAGCGTAAAGGCCATAGCGGGCCGACGGGCCTCGATCAAGCGTTCCACATCGTCGTCAATCTCAAGACTGCCCCCTACTTGAACATCAATATCAGAGAGCGTTCGGCCCGATTTGGCAAGGCCACGTTTGAGAGGATCCAAGAAGATGTCTGCCTCCTCTGGAATAAACGACGTTCCCAACCAGCCGCTTGCCAATTCGCCTGTCATCTCCATGGCTTTCGGCCCGAGGGTTGCGAGATAAATAGGCAAGTCTGCCTGGGGCGGTTGTGACAATCTGATGGGCTTACCTTCCCCGCCCGGTCTTGGGAGCACATAGTGTTGGCCCTCATAGGCGATTCGCTCGCTGGCGAGTCCCATTTTTACGATGTCGACGCACTCTCGTAGACGGGACAACGGTTTTGCAAACGAAGCGCCATGTAATCCCTCGACAACCTGGGGGCCTGACACGCCAAGGCCCAGTACAAACCGGTTGTTCGATACGGTTCTGAGACTTTGGGCTGTCATAGCAATCATAGGGGGTACGCGAGAGCTTATTTGAATAATGCCAGTGCCGAGCTTGATATGTTGCGTTTTGCCAGCGATGTAAGCGAGGGGTACAACAGCATCCATGCCCCATGCTTCAGCGGACCAAACGTAATCAACGCCCATTTGATCTGCTGCAACCGTGTAATCGACTAGATCCTGCCAGTCGTCGCCGTTGTAGTATGCACTTCCAATTCCAATTGCTACTTTCATAGGAGCTCTCACGTGTTGCCAAGCACGAATATAACAAATACTTTGGGCAAAGTAGTTAAGCCCTGTTAAAAAAGGTAAATTGGTGAGGTTAGGGGCGATTTTTTAAGCGACCCTTTGACAATGGCTTGATCGGCCGTGAGTCGAGAATCAGGATCTTATAAAAAAGAGAAGCTTATGCCGGATCAATTACCCGAGGGGTTGCTCGCCGTAAAACAGGCTGCCGCTGCCTTCATCGAAACGGAAATCGCGCCTCGAACACGCCGAATGGGGGCGGGCGAAACAGAGGCTTTGCTGGGTGCTGAGATCAGGCAGGCTGCGAAGGCAGCGGGCTTCTTCGCTAAAACCCAACCCAAAGCTTTTGGCGGTGAACCTGCCGACACGCTCGAGTTAACCGTATTGCGGGAGCTTTGGGCGGCAGCCAATACGCCTCTTACACGCTATATATTCGGCCCTGGGCCAGGGCTGTTGCATGAGGCCCAGGGGCCTTTAAAAACCCACTATTTAAATCCAGTGCTAGCGGGTGAGAAGCGAGGGGCCTTCGGTTTTACTGAACCCGATGACGCGGAAAGACCGACATGGGCGGTCCTCGAAGATGACGAGTTATCAATTTTCGGCCAAAAGTCTTATGTCACCGGCGGCCAGACCGCCGACTTTTTATCGATACTCGTTAATGTTGAGAATCCCAAGGGCGAGAAGCTGGGTACCGCCATGGTGATCGTAGACCGGGAGACCGATGGTGTCATACAGAGCGCCGCCTTTGAGTCCATGGAAGGCGGTGGGCATGCAGCTTTTCGTTTTGACGGTGCCAAGGTACCAAGTTGGCATATCGTTGGTAATCTCGGCGAGGGTATGCCTCGGGCATTGTCGAACATTGGTAATGTTCGACTGATGATTGCGGCGGAGGCGATGGGGCTTTGCCAATGGACGTTAAATTTTTTAAAGGCGCATTTGCAGGCGCCGCATCGATCGGGGAAGCCACTGGGTGATAAAGAAGGCGTTCGGCTTCGATATGCAGAATTGCGCATTCAAGTTTTTGCGGCTCGAAGTGCTTTGTATCGAGCGGCTAGGTGGGTAGATTCGGGAAATAACAGCGTCAATGAAACGATCGCCGCAAAAGTTTTTTGCACCGAGGTGGCCGGAGACGTCGTAGATTGGGCGGTGCAACTCGTCGGCGGGCAAGCCTTGGTGGTCGGTCATCCCCTCGAAAAACTCTATCGAAGTGTGCGCTCGATGCGATTGGTCGAAGGAGCAAATGATTTGCTGCGGCTGAATCTCGCTAAAGGGCACTTAGAACTGAATAAGGGGGTGCTATGAGTCAAGACAAAGAAACCAATATGCGCCGAGTCGCGTTAACCTCGCTCTCGGGGACAAGTATCGAGTGGTACGATTTTTTCTTGTACGGCACGGCTGCTGCCGTGATTTTTCCGCAGGCTTTTTTCCCAGAAGATATGCCAACGATGGTAGTGTTGATCGCCTCTTTTAGTACGTTTGCAGTCGGATTTTTGGCCCGCCCCCTAGGCGGGGTCATTTTTGGTCATTTTGGTGACAGGGTCGGTCGAAAGAAAACCCTTGTCATTGCCCTTATGATGATGGGCGTTGCGACCACCTTGATTGGGTTTTTACCGACCTACGCATCCATAGGCGTGCTGGCGCCACTGATGTTGGTTTTGCTGCGATTTGTGCAAGGCCTAGCCATTGGAGGACAGTGGGGTGGCGCCATGTTGTTGGTCACGGAAAGCGCGCCAAGGGAAAAACGGGGGTGGTACGGGGCCTACGCACAAGCTGGTGCACCCGTCGGCGTCATCCTTGCCAATCTAGCGTTCCTAGGTGTCAGTGCTGCGCTATCTGAGGAAGACTTTTTAGACTGGGGATGGCGCTTACCCTTTATCGCGAGTTTTGTCTTGATTTTAATTTCGATGTACGTCCAGTTAAAGCTAGAGGATACGCCAGCATTCAAAGCGCTTGCCGATAACGCCAAGTCAAAGGAAGTCGAGACCGGGAAACCTGAAAAATCGCCGGTGATTCAGGTGATCGTCAAGTATCCTAAGCAAATCTTATTGGCCGCCGGGGCCTTTTTGTCGATCCAGGTGACCTTTTACATTTTAATTGCCTTTGTGGTCGCTTACGGCGTGAACTCGCCGACGGTGACACTGTCTCGAGATGTGATGTTAACAGCGGTCCTGATTGCCGCCGCGATTATGGTGCCCACTCAGTTTTATTTTTCTGGTTTATCGGACCGACTCGGGCGCAAGCAAGTGTATCGTTGGGGGGCGATTTTGACGGGGTTGTGGGGGTTTGCCTTATTCCCGCTTATCGATACCGGTAATCCCGTGGCGATCGTGCTTGCGGTCAGCATGGGGTTGGTCTTTCTCGGGATGCAGTACGGGCCTCAAGCCGCCTTTTTCACAGAACTGTTTAGTACCGAGGTGCGATACTCTGGCGCTTCCCTAGGCTACCAGCTAGGGGCAATCGTCGGCGGTGCGCTTGCACCTACCATTGCCGTGTTGCTTTGGAATCAATACGGCATCTTTTTCGTCTCACTCTACATTGGTCTCGCTGCGATACTTACGCTGCTATCTTTGTCTATGTTGACCGAAACCCAAGGGCGAGATCTGATGGACTGACCCTGATAATCGCTAAGAGACGTAGGGATCACTTTCACTTTGAGATTATCTTTGATGCAGGAAAAGTTATCAAAGGGCGAGCCGGCACGATCGATATGCAGTGTGCCCAGCGGGCTATTGAGGGCCTGTTGTTGAAGGCGTGGTGTTGAGGGCGTGTGATTGAAGGCGTGTGAATGAAGCCGGGTTGTTTTAAGCCCGTTTTTTTAAAAATGTGGTTTTAAGCCCGGTGTTAGAGGTTAGCTTGAGAACAATCGCTAGAAAGGGTTGTTGAGGAACCAGGTATTCCCCTCAAGACTCAAGGTTCTCAGTCGACCTCATACTTTAAGGCTTCAAGGTGGCAAATGCCCCAGAAGTCTCATAGTCAATACTGCTTGGAACTAACGTTTAATGCAGAGGCTTGGGGCGTTTAGGCCGGGGTGAGCCAGAGCTTATTCCTCGGTGGTAACTGTCTCTTGGCGTTCAGATCGATCACCGCCTATGGCTTCACAGGACCACCCTAATGACTTGAATTTCTCTATCAAAGCCTCGGCTCTAGCTTCGCAATAGCCCAGTTCCCGCTCGGCGCGCCAAGGAAAGCTTAAGTCATTGATGTTAACTTTTAGATAACGGACTTGGCACGGGACTTTTGAAGGAGGGTTTGCATAGTCGATGCCTATACGGCGCTCAATATCACCGATTCGACATAGAGTGTCGGCAGTCGCAGTATGTGCGCTCAGTAACCACACGATGCCAGTAATCAATATCCAGGCATTGCATTGGGATGGTCTAAGATGACGTTTCATGGCCGATAACCAAAGTGGCTAGGACCAGGAGCCAATGATCGATAAGCAAGATCGGCCCATTGAGTCAGATGCCGGCGAGTGTCGGCCGGTTCGATAATGTCCTCTATTTCAAAGAATTCTGCCGATCGAAATGGCGATCGAACTTGATTTAATCGCGCTTTGATGTCGGCCAGGTGCTGATCCGCATCATCTGCAGCCTCGAGTTCCGCTTTGTAGGCGACTTCAATACCGCCCTCGATCGGCAACGATCCCCAGTCCCCTGAAGGCCAGGCAAACCGATAATGGTGGCTACCGGGTTTGGTATTGGCAGCGCCCGCCACACCAAAGGCTTTTCGAACAACGACACTGCAAAACGGCACCGTGGTCTGACCCAGTGCAGCAAAAGCCGTGGATCCCATGCGGATAGTGCCCGACTCCTCAGATTGCTTGCCAATGAGAAAACCGGGACAGTCGACCAAGTGAACTATCGGTAAATGAAAGGTTGAGGCTAGGTCCAGATGACGGATGAGTTTTCGACAGGCATCTGAGGTCCAGGCCCCACCGTAAATCATCGGATCCTCGGCAAAAAGTGCAATGGCGACCCCATTTAGTCGAGCTAGGCAGGTGATGATTGATTTACCCCACTGCCTACCGATTTCAAAACAAGAACCTCTATCGACGATAGCATCGATAACCCGACGCATTTTGTACACCTTGCGTGGGTCCCGGGGTACGATCGCATTCAAGGAAGTTTCGGCGCGATCAGGCGGATCGTCACAGGCAATGCGCTTCGGGAGTTCATCAACATGGCTGGGTAGATAACTCAGGAACTGCCTGGCACGATCAAAAGCCGCCTGCTCTGAGTCGACTTCATCGTCGATCGAGCCGTTTCTGGTGTGGATCCTGCTGGCGCCTAATTCTTCTTTTGATACATCACCAAGACTGGCCCAATCAACCAGAGCCGGGCCTGCAATCATCATTTGAGCCGTGTCTTTTACGATCACAGAGTAGTGCGACGTTGTAACTCGAGCCGCGCCAATGCCAGCGACGCTGCCGAGCGCCAAAGAGACTGATGGCGCCACCGCCAGATGCTGCACAATCGTTTCCCAGCCAGCAACCCGCGGGATATAGGTTCGACCGGCCATTTCGATGGTCTTGACTGAACCGCCACCTCCCATGCCGTCTACCAAACGAATGTGGGGTAATTTAAGTTCTAGTGCGAGCCCTTCGGCTTGCAGGCGCTTGCCTGCAATTGATGCATCCGCGGACCCACCTCGGACCGTAAAATCATCACCAGAAATCATGACGGGTCGGTCATCGATTGCTGCGGTACCAAAGACAAAGTTAGAGGGCGTTAGACCGGTTAAATTCCCATCATCGTCATATTGACCCACGCCAGCGAGTTTGCCGATCTCACGAAAAGAGTTGGAATCAGCAAAGGTATCGATCCGCTCTCGAATAGTTAACTTGCCGAAATGATGCTGGCGGGCGACTTTTTCTGCTCCACCCATGGCATCGGCCAATTCGCCCCGGTATTTTAACTCGTCAAGCTCTCGATCCCAGCTCATGCAACGCCCCTTTAATTAGCGTCCAGAATACCCAGCCTAGCAGGTGTATTCAATGTCAGCGACAGGTATCATCGATGGATTAATCAGGAGATGAATATGAGCCAGACGGAGTATCGACAAACAAAATTTACCGCCCCACCTGGCGCGACCGAATTGCTGCTGGTCCGCCATGGAGAGTCCCGGGCGGCAAAAGCAGATGAACCGTTTCCCCTGGTTGATGGTCAAGGTGATCCGGAACTTGCGCCAGAGGGTAGGGCTCAGGCGATTGCGGTTGGGGAACGCTTAAGAATGTTGCCTATCGCTGCGATTTACGTCACTAAGTTGCAGCGTACTGCAGAAACAGCAGCGCCCTTGTGTCAGGCGCTTGGGCTAGAACCGATCTTGAATCCAGATCTACACGAGGTACATTTAGGTGAATGGGAAGGCGGGGTGTTGAGAATCAAAGCCCACGAAAACGACCCAATTTATCAGCAAATGCATGCTGAAGGTCGTTGGGACGTGATTCCTGGAGCTGAGTCGGCGGAGGTGTTCTCTGCGCGACTGATGCGAGGTATTCGAACCATTGCTGATGCCCACCCCGATCAGCTGGTTGCGGTCTTTGTCCACGGCGGGGTCATTGGCCAGGTACTAGAGACCATAACCGAATCAAAAGCGTTTGCATTCACAGGCGCAGATAATGGTTCGATCAGTCATATTGTCGTCGAGGGCGAGGTCATGACGCTTAGGCGTTTTAATGATTCTGCCCATCTATCTACCGATACGCTGTCCGCCGCTGCCCAATTACCGACTTGATAGCGCCTCGACCCGTGCTTTGAGCAAGGCTGAGCGCCGGGTTTTACCAGCATCATCTCGAAGGGGCTCGGCGACAAACTCAAAGCTTCTAGGAATCTTGTATCGAGCCAAAAGATCAGTGAGATGGTCGACAAGTTCGGCTTCGCCCAAGGGGGCGATCCCATCGATAATGGCATGAACCTGCTGACCCAGATCGTCATCCGGCAACCCAATGACCGCGCTTGATCGCACCAAAGGATGTGCATCAATCGCAGCTTCAATTTCAGCGGGGTAAATATTGGCGCCACCGGACAAAATCATGTCTGTTTTTCGATCTGATAAATAGATGTAGCCTGCTTCGTCGACGAAACCCATATCTCCCAGAGACTCCCAGCCACCTTCTAAGGCAGAGGATTCGGCACCAATATAATGATAAGTGCTCCCACGGCCTCCTGGTGGTAGCAAGAAAATTTCCCCTACGGTGCCCGGGGGCACTGAAGCACCGGTCTCATCAACGACTTTGACTTGAGCCCCGCCGAGTAGCTTACCGACGGAACCTTTATGCTCAAGCCACTCGGTTCCGGTAATCCAAGTCGCGCCTGTGCCTTCGGTTCCGCCAAACAGCTCGTGAACCCGCTCGCCGCCCAACCACTCGATCCATTTTTCTTTTAGCCAAGGGGGGCAGGGTGCCGCCAGATGCAGCATGATTCGTAGAGATGTCAGGTCGTATTGGTTTTTAACAGGCTCTGGTAATTTCCAAATCCTTGACATCATCGTCGGCACTAACATCATCCAATCGATCTCGTATTGCTCCACCATCGCTAAGGTTTGTTCAGCATCGAATCGAGTCATCACAACAATGTGATTACCTAAAAATAGCCCGTTCATGGAAAAAGAAAACGGGCCATTGTGGTAAAGCGGGCCGGGAACCAATTGTGCACGATCAGCTTCCTGCCGTAGGGGTTTTTCACCACTAAAATCGAAGGCACCAGGGAGCTCCGAGACAATAATTTTGGGCCGGCCAGTTGAACCTCCAGAGGTCGGCGCTTTCCAGTAGCGCGTAGTAACGTCTACAAGATCCTCCTCTGACAAGTCGGGGTCCGGTTGATATCCCTCGGGCAGCCAGGTCACAGCGCTATTGGTTGGTGCCGAGCCGCCAACCAATAGCCGAGGCTTAGCAAGGTCTACGATGGCGTTTTGCTCGACGAGCGGTAATTTCGCTGAGATCGGTTGGGGGGTGGCGCCGAGTTTCCAGGTGGCGATACAGGCTTGGTAAAATTCAATGGAGTTCGGCAGGGCTATGGTTACGAAGTCTCCAGGTGAAACCCCAAGATCGTGATAGGCGCGGGCCAATCGATTCGTAGAAAGGTGTAATTCCTGACGTGTTATCGTTCGGGTCTCATGGGTAATGGCGGGTCTGTCAGGCGCAGCCTCTGCAAGGTCATGAATGATACGAGCAATAGATTTAAGACTCATGGGATAGGCACCTCAATAGCGACACAGGTTGGTTCGTCGATGCAATCTGGCATAGGAATCATGCTGATGTAAAGGCGGTCCCTGGATAATTGTCTCTCAAACCTTGGACCTTATCGTATAATGCGACTGGACTTTAATCTGGTGTTATGAGGTGGATCTAGTAGAGCTCAAATTGCGCTTTCGTGAACAAGGGTTCGTAGTGATACCCGAGTTCGCCGCACCGGATGCCTTAGCCCGGCTAAAACGTATCGCGCAAGAACACTTAGCTGAGATGATCGCGCCCGTCGAATATGAAATTGATGTGCAATATCCAGGTGCGCCAACAGATGCAACGCTTGTGGGCGCCGACACGGTACGCCGATTATTGCAAGCATATGCTCGGCATGCCGAGTTTCGTAACTGGGCGCAGGCACCGACTGCGGTAGCGCTGCTGGCAGAGTTGCTAGAGACCTCATCAGTGATGCTATCCCAGTGCCATCATAATTGTGTGATGACCAAGCAGCCTGGCTATTCCTCGGCAACGCTCTGGCATCGGGATAATCGGTATTGGCAATTTGACGAGCCTGATCTCGTGAGTTTCTGGCTAGCGATTACCCCTGAGACACGTAATAATGGGTGCCTGCGGGTTATTCCTGGGAGTCATCGATTCGACCTGATACCCGAGCGATACGATGCTGCGAAATTTTTGAGACCCGACTTACCAGAAAATAAAGCTTTGATGGCGAAGTCAGTACGAGTTGAATTGCAGGCCGGCGACGCAGTGTTTTTTCATAGTCAGTTGTTGCACGCCGCTGGGCGCAACCTGACCTCCGAGACTAAATTATCTTTGGTATACACCTATCACGCTAAGGCAAACGCGCCCGTCAGACAAACTCGAAGCGCGCGTTTTCCCAGCATCTTAGTGTCACTCAGTCGAGAGGGTGTTTAGCCCTGCGATGGTTCTAGTGATGTCTTTAAGCAGCTGCTGACGGGAGTGGCCTCTGCGCCAAGCAAAGCCAATGTCTCGATAAAACTGATCGATAGGTAAAGGCTGATAGACAATGTCAGTGTTGTTTAAAATGCCGGCGTCGATGGCCATCTGAGGCAAAATTGTGACGCCAATGTCACTGTCGACCATCTGAACGAGCATTTGCAGGCTGTTGGCACCAAACGTATGAATTTTTTTGTGGTTTTTTAAGCGGCAGCCTGCAAGTGCGTGATCACGAAGACAGTGGCCGTCGTCTAACAGCAGTAAACTTTCATCGGGTAGGTCGTCGAAATTGGTTTCTCCGGGTTTCAGCAGCTGAGACGCTTTGTGATGAGCAAGGTAGAGTGGCTCTCTGAACAAAATTTCTGTTTCTACTGATCCGGCCTCGTAAGGCAAGGCAATAAGGGCAAGATCAAGGCGGTTATCCTGCAGCTCCTCGACCAATACTGATGTCGTGCTTTCTCGCAAATAGAGTTGGATGGTTGGCATCTTTTGACGTAGCGCAACTGCGTAGGAACCTAGAATATAGGGTGCGATAGTATGGATACCGCCAATCTTTACCGGTGAGGACAAAGGGTTGTGGTAGGCTTGGGCCTCGGAAACTAGGTCCTCCGTCTGCATGATAATGTATCGACTGCGATCGGCGATACGTCTGCCTAGATCGGAAAATGTCACCTGCTTGTTGGTGCGCTCAACCAATTGCACACCAAGGAATTTTTCAAGTTCGCGGATACCCGTGCTCAAAGTCGACTGGGTAACATTTAAATGCTTGGCTGCGCGGCCAAAGTGCAAATGATCAAAAAGTGCGACCAAATACTGCAGTTGACGAAGAGGCGGTAGAAACATGAGGATGCACGCCGGAGAAAGTTGTGCCTAGTATAGAACGAATTCAAGTCGATAGGTTCTGTTCGACGCAGCGCTCAGTTCTAGCCGCGGTGTCAGGCGGATTTTAGTCAACGTCTCGTCAAGTGCTGCCAATTAAATGGGCTGTCAATTAGCCAATAAAATGGCTGTCAATTAGCCAATAAAATGGCTGTCAATTAGCCAATAAAATGGTTGTCAATTAGCCAAATAATTGGGCTGTCAATTAGCCAATTAAATGTGCTCGCAACTAAAAGGAGCAGGGTTCTAGTGTTATTGTGGCGGAGCTGAATCTTTTTAACGGTAACGCAAGCAGAGGCTACCGTCTTCTCTGCGACTGCCGTCAAACAAATGTAAAGGGTATTTCGGAGCAAATTAGATGAATGGTGCATTAAGTTTAGTGAAAGCTTTGGTCGATGCTGGGGTGGAGGTTTGCTTTGCGAATCCCGGTACTTCAGAGATGCATTTGGTACAGGCCATGGATGCAGTGCCGGAGTTTCGAGGTGTCCTGTGCCTATTCGAGGGGGTTTGTACTGGCGCCGCCGACGGCTATGCTCGGATGAAAGGTAAACCGGCTGTGACGCTGTTGCACCTAGGACCAGGACTTGGCAATGGGATCGCGAATTTGCATAACGCGCGCCGCGCGGGTTCACCCATAATTAATCTTGTTGGCAATCATACTGCAGATCATGAAGTGCTAGATGCGCCCCTGACCAGCGATATTGAGACCTTAGCGAAAAACGTGTCGCGTTGGATCAAAAAGGATGCGTCTGCAGCCTCGCTGGCCCAAGATGGATTGGCTGCCTTAACAGCAGCAATGACGAAAGGCGTAGGTTCTAGCGGCCAGATATCGACGCTGATTATTCCAGCCGATGCGTGTTGGGGGGATGTAGGCCCAGCAAGCGTCGTCCAAAAAGTCCAAAAAGTTGCCCCACCAGCCCTTGAAAAACCAGACCAGGCTCAAGTGGCAGAGATTGCCAGCAGGTTATCTCCCAGTAGTCTGATTTTGTTAGACCGAGATGGGCTCTTGCCTGAAGCTAGAGAGGCTGCCGCGCGCGTCGCTGCCAAAGTGGGCTGTCGAATCGCAATGACGACTTTCCCTGCTCGAGTGGATTCCGGTCCAGGGTTTCCTGTAGTTGAGCGGCTCCCTTACTTTCCTGAACAGGTTCAGAGCGCATTATCTGGGGTGACCCATTTAGTCCTGGCGGGGGCTCAAGCGCCGGTGAGTTTTTTCGCCTACCCCTCGACGCCTTCGGAATTGACTCCGGAGGGCTGCTTAGTGGATTGCTTGGCCGAGGGACATCAGGATGTAGCTTGGGCTTTGGCGCAGCTCATGACTGAAGCAGAGGCGCAAGATAGTGGTCCGATTCGCTATGAAAAGCGAACGAATGAGGCTCCATCTGGAGCCCTCACGACTCGAGCGGTGGCGTTGATGATCGCAGAATCCATGCCAGAAAAATCGATTCTCTGTGGCGATTCGGGTGGAGGCGCTGCGGTGCTTGGGCCAGCCCAAACGACTAAAGCCCATACTTGGCTAAACCTGACGGGTGGCTCTATTGGTCAGGGTGGTCCTGCTGCAATTGGCGCCGCCATTGCCGAGCCTGATCGCCAGGTTTTTGCATTATTGGGAGATGGCGCATCGATGTATACCAATCAAGCGCTCTGGACGCAGGCGCGAGAGCGATTAAATGTGATCACGGTGATATTCAATAATCAGCGCTACGGCATATTAGAAACGGAATATTTACGCTTAGGCGTGAATGAAATCGGACAAGAGGCGGGTGCGCTTTTTGCCCTCAATGAGCCGTCCATCGGTTTTGCCGCACTGGCAGAGAGTATGGGTGTGCCCGGTGCTCGGGTTACGACCGCAGAGGCTTTTCAGGCGGCACTTACTGAAGCAATAAATCGTCAAGGGCCAAGTTTGATTGAGGCCGTCTTGTAGCGCATGTTCTAGGCAGGGTCAGACGGGAAAAATCTGTTTTCCCCCGTCGTTTGATACTGTTCAACGACGCCGCCGTTTGTTATGCTCGCGCCAGTCTAATCAGTGACGACGCAGTGAAATCCCTCAGACAACTTGAAGCCCTATGAGAGTGAGCGATGATCGGTGAGGCGTACCGATTAATGACTCGGATAATTGTGGGTGTTCATAGAGGGTCGGGGGAGTTGTGTGATTGACAGTTCATTGTCAATCGCGCCAGAAAAACTAAGAGGATTGCTATGTCAGTAGTAGAGAAGGTGTCTGATTCAATCGATGCAGATCAAGTAACGTCAGCGGTTGTTGTGCGTTTTGCGGGTGATTCCGGAGATGGTATGCAGCTCACCGGCAGTAACTTCACCGAAGCCACTGCGCTCCATGGAAACGATCTCGCTACCTTTCCTGATTTCCCGGCTGAAATTAGAGCCCCGGCAGGCGCAACCTTCGGTGTATCAGCCTTTCAGATCTATTTTGGTGCCGATGAAGTCACCACCGCTGGCGACGATGTTGATGTTCTGGTCGTCATGAATCCTGCAGCACTGATCACCAATCTCAAAGATCTTTTGCCCGGTGGCGTGATCATTGCTGATAGCGACGCGTTTACAGATAAAAATCTGGTCCGGGCAGGGTATCAATCCAATCCGTTAGAAGACGGTTCGTTGGAGGGTTATCGAGTCATTGTGATTGAGATCACCAAGCAGGTGATTGCTGCGGTAGAGCCCTACGGGTTGTCCCATAAGTTCGCGGTACGGTGTAAGAATATGTGGACTTTAGGGTTGGTGATGTGGCTATTTGACCGGGATCGATCGGTTACGATTGAGAATCTTGAGAAAAAATTTGCCAGTAAGCCAGATATCGCCCAGGCCAATATTGCTGCTCTAAATTCCGGCCATAGCTATGCAGAAACTGCCGAGTTGCCGAGCGGGGTCGAGGTTTATCGCATTCAGCGTGCTCAAGTTGCGCCAGGCTTGTATCGTAATGCCACGGGCACTGAGTCGCTAGCTTACGGACTTATTGCCGGTGGTCGCTTGGCGGAAATTCCGATCACCTTTGCTTCGTATCCGATAACGCCCGCCTCCTCGCTACTCCATACGCTGGCGCAACACAAAGAATTTGATGTTGTAACCTTTCAAGCGGAAGATGAAATTGCCGCGGTCTGTGCCGCAATTGGCGCTTCCTTTGGCGGCACCCTTGGGATCACCTCGAGTTCAGGACCGGGAATTTCCTTAAAGGCAGAGGCAATCTCGCTGGCGGCTGCAACCGAGTTACCACTTGTGATTGTGAATACCCAACGGGGAGGTCCCTCAACCGGCATGCCCACAAAGACGGAGCAGTCAGATCTGAACCAAGCATTGTTTGGACGTCATGCTGATACGACGCTGCCGGTCATTGCCTCAAGTACGCCCGCTGATTGTTTCGATGTGGCGATTGAAGCAGTCCGCCTCGCGACGCAGTTCTCAACGCCGGTTCTGCTTCTAAGCGACGGTTACCTAGCAAACGCTTCAGAACCTTGGTTAGTCCCGGATCTGACAGAATACACGCCGTTCCCGGTTCAGTTTGAAACCAACCCGGAAGGCTTTACGCCCGCAAACCGAGACCCAGAAACCTTAGCGAGGGTTTGGGCTAAACCCGGTACCCCCGGGCTTGAGCACAGAATTGGTGGCATCGAAAAGAGCTATGAAACAGGTGATATCTCCTACGACCCCGATAACCATCAAAAAATGACGGATGTTCGTAAAGCTAAGATCGACGGCATTGCCAGATTTATTCCACCTCAGACCGTAAGTCAGGGTAATGATTCCGGGCGTCTAGCCTTGGTGGGGTGGGGGTCAACTTATGGCGCCATTCACCAAGCCGTAAAGCGCGCTAGAGCGACTGGAGCAGACGTCAGCCACATCCACATTCGTTACATGATGCCATTCCCGGAGAATTTAGGCGCCTTGCTGAGCGGATTTGATTCGATCTTAGTACCAGAGATGAATACAGGACAGTTAGTTGAGGTACTTCGTGCTAAATATTTAATCGATGCCCAGCGCTTGAATAAAGTGTCGGGTCAACCCTTTAAAATACGAGAAATTTTAGAAGCGATTCACTCGCTACTAGGAGAGTCAGTATGAACGCGCCCCAAAAACTTACCCTTAAAGATTTCAGCACCGATCAGGAGGTGCGTTGGTGTCCGGGTTGCGGTGATTATGCAATCCTAAAGACGATCCAAAAGCTTATGCCTGAAATCGATACGCCCAAAGAGAATACGGTGTTCGTGTCCGGTATTGGGTGTTCGTCGCGATTCCCTTATTACATGGAAACCTACGGCTTTCACACGATCCATGGTCGAGCGCCGTCTATCGCGACAGGTGTAAAATTAGCGAACCCAGAGCTTGATGTATGGGTAGTCACCGGCGACGGCGACGGTTTGAGTATCGGTGGTAACCACATGTTGCATGTGCTTCGGCGTAACGTTGATCTTCAAATTTTGCTGTTCAATAACGAAATCTACGGGTTAACGAAGGGCCAGTATTCGCCCACCTCAAAAGTAGGCACGCGTTCACCCTCGACGCCTGACGGGTCAGTTGATATGCCGCTGCGACCCTGTACCTTTGCCTTAGGGGCAGGGGCGCGTTTTGTAGCCCGAACGATTGACACAGAGGCGAAGCATATGACGCCGGTGTTAAAGCGCGCCCATGCTCACAAAGGTGCTTCGTTTGTTGAAATCTATCAAAACTGCCCGGTTTATAACGATGGTATTTTTGACTACATTAAAGATAAAAAATCAGCCTCTGAGACGCGTCTGATGTTGGAGCACGGCCAGCCTTTGGTGTTTGGGCAAGACAACAGTCAAGGACTTAGGCTCAATGCTAAAACCTTGCAGCTAGAAGTCGTTACAATTGGCGAAAATGGTGTATCGCTTGAAGATATCGTGGTTCACGATGAGACGAATCGCATCTTGGCAACCATGCTAGCGGGTCTATCGGCACCCGATTTTCCAGAGGCGATTGGTGTCCTGTATTGCCAAGCCGAAACCTCTTATGAAAACTCGGTTTATCAGCAAATTAAGACTGTACGTGAAAAGAAAGGCATTGCAGATTTCAATGCAGTGCTACGTCAGGGTCATACCTGGACAGTTCAGTAACATTAACCAATTTATAAAGGCCAGCATCGCTGGCCTTTTTTTTGGGCGATCCGTTGCGAGGTGCGTCGGGGTGACCATGAGATTGCCCCGCAGTGGAGAGGTAGTTTGGCCAATGGGACTACTAAAAATCCCCGCCAAAGTTTCAGGCGCAAATAGCATTCAACCTATGAGCGAATGACGCTAAACCAAGACTGTGTGAGGTAGGGCGGGCGACTGCCCACTTGATTGATCTTGCACGAGCGATCATCATCAAGCCTTGTTAGAAAGTGAGTTGTAATATGACCGATTTTAAAGCTGAAGATAATACCGGTACCATCCCCGTCCAGACGCGCCACCAAATTCCAATCTCGAATCTCACCGAGTTTATGGCCGCAAACGTGGAAGGGTTTAAAGGGCCTATTACCTTAGAAGAATTCGCCGGCGGTCAGTCCAATCCTACCTACTTGATTACCACTGACGATCGGCGATATGTGCTCCGCCGGAAGCCACCCGGTGAGCTCTTAAAATCAGCGCACGCCGTGGATCGTGAATACAAGGTGCTGACAGCGCTTGCAAACGAAGATGTTCCCACTGCCAAAACCTACGCGTTATGCACGGACGAATCAGTTATAGGCACTTGGTTTTACGTGATGGAGTTTCTTGAGGGGCGGGTGATCTGGGATGCGACCCACGGACCTTACTCACCCCAGCAGCGGTTTGAATTTTGGGACGCCGCCAATGCGGCAGTCGCTAAGCTGCACCAAGTCGATTACCGTGCGATAGGATTAAGTGATTTTGGAAAAGAGACTGACTATATATCTCGGCAATTAACCCGGTGGGGCGGCCAGTATGAGTACACAAAAACGGTAGATAATCCTTACATGGATAATCTGCTGGCATACCTTCCAGACAATATTCCTGCAAGCCAGAGCTGTTCAATTGTTCACGGCGATCTTCAAATTGCAAATATGATGATGCACCCTACTCGAAGTGAAGTTATCGGTTTATTAGATTGGGAGTTAAGCACGCTTGGGTGTCCGATTGCAGATTTTGCCTACCTATGTCGACCGTACCGAGATGCGTTACGGGGGGTGGACGTTGAAGCTTTAGGGATCCCTTCGGAACAGGCCTTTGTAGAGGCCTACTGTAAGCGAACCGGGCGCGATGGTATTGAGGATTGGGACTATTATCTGGCGTTCAATATGTTCAAGATGGCTGCTATCTTACAAGGTATAGCCAAGCGGGTGCTGGACGGTACCGCAGCCAGTCAGCACGCGGAGGCCGCCGGCGCTGGCGCGTTTAACATGGCGAAATTAGCTTGGGCGCAAATCGACAAATCCGTCAATCTTGATGATATCGATCTCTGAAGTCTCATCTCCTAAGGGATTTGATCTAAGTCATTGAAGGTAAATCAGGATCAAGTTGTACGCCAAAAGTGTTGAGCGCCATAGAAACCAATTGATATTGGCCAACGGTAAACACCAGGTCCATCAGCTGCTGCTCATTGTATGAGTCGCTGAGAGTTTGCCAAGTTGCGTCGGTAATGAAAGCGTCTGAGCGTAATTCATCTGCTGCCTGCAGTAGCGACTTTTCTTTAAGGCTCCATATATCGGCTCCAGGACCCATTTTAATGGCTTCGATTTCCTCGTCAGTTATTCCGGCTTGCCGACCGATCAAGACGTGTTGACCCCATTCGTATCCTGACTGACATAACCAGCCAATCCGCAGGATTAGAAGTTCACGATCTCGGGGGGAGAGCGTTGATTTATGCAGGATGTGATTGGCGAAAACCATCCACCGCTTGGCCAGAGGTACATGGTTGGCAAGTGTTAAAAAGATGTTTTGCACTCGTCCGCGCATGACTTGAGGTTCGAGCAGGGCTTTTTGGGTATCTGACCAAGACTCTGGCGGCACCGGCGCAATTCTAGGGCTTGTTAGTCTCATATGTTTGTCCGGGAAGGGTTGATCGTAGCCTCACACTAAAGCAGAATTCTTGGCTGCTGAATAGCAGCAAGCCAAAAAAAGCAGGAACTCAGATGGATACGCTGATTTTACACCAATATGCCGGATCTCCCTTCTCCGAAAAGATAAGATGCCTGCTAGGATTTTTAAATCTGCCAAGTGCTCAAGTAGAGATACCGGTCATTATGCCGAGACCTTTACTGATGCCGCTAACCGGGGGGTATCGTCGAACACCTGTCCTGCAAATTGGTCGTGAGATCTTCTGTGATACAGCGCTCATTTCGAAAGTGTTGGCGTCAAGATCGGGCAATACTCAGTTGTACCCCAAGCATCTGCAAGCAGCGGTTGAACATTTGGCTTTTTGGGCTGATACCTTCTTATTTAAGGTGGTGGTGTCGGTCGCTTTTCAGCCGAAAGCCCTGGCTGACAATCCATTGTTCTCTGATGAAGCTGCAGCAAGCGCCTTCATGGCTGACCGTGCAGCATTTTCAGAAGGGTCTGCAGGTCTGCAAATACCGCTGGAGGTTGCGCTAGGACATTTTGATATTTGGATGACAACTTTCAACCGCCAACTTGAGCAGAGTCGCTATTTATTTGGCGATCACCCAACCATTGCGGATTTTTCGGTCTATCACTGCCTGTGGTTTATTGCTGAGCGTCCCGCCTTAGCCGCCGACTTAGAGGCCTTCCCGCATGCGCTTCGCTGGTTGGCAGCGATGAAACAATGGGGGCACGGACAAACTCAAACGATGAGCGGCAATGAAGCACTCGAGGTGGCTGCTAAGGCACCTGGTTTACCACCCCTGAGTGAAGGTCAAGTGTCAAAAGTAGTCGCGATCGATTACGGATTGCAGCCTGTAACCGGAAGCGCCGTCGTCGTGCCCCATGTCCCAGAAGCATTCTCGCTAAAACGGCAGGATGCGGCGGTCGGCGATGTGCTCGTACATTTTCCAAAGCTCGGGTTTCGTTTGGACCCTGTTTAGGCTAAAGATGATAAGAAGCCGAGTATGGCTCGTTTAAGTCGTTTGGGTTGCTCTGCCCAAATGGCATGACTGGCATCTTCGATTTCTAGGAATTGGCCTTGGGGTATCGCCCGAGCGTACCGCCGTCCTGTTCGAGGCGTTGCCTCGTCGAATTCCCCACAAATGATAAGGGTTGGGCATTCGATAGCCCCAAGGCGATGAGTTTGATCGTAGTCGCAAAGGGTACCTGTTGCAGAAAACTCGCTTTCACCCCACATGTGGCGATAGATTGCAGCGCCTCTGGGGTTTTTTTTATTCAGCATCGCCCTGAGTTTTTTAGGGCGTCTTAAGACATGCCGGCTGTAGTAGAGTGCCAGGGCCTCTTGATAAACGGCTGCATCGGTTGCGCCCAGCGCCTGACAGCCTTTGATCACCTTTTGCACATTGCCAGGCAGGCCTTTAATCAATCGGTTAGCATCTCGCTGCCAATCACCAGCGGAAAGCATCGGTGATTGTAATACTAAAGACTCAACGCCTTTGCCACGATGTTTGAAATAATATTCAATCGCTAAAGTGGTGCCCCAGGATCCTCCCATCAAATGAAACGAGTCTAGCTCCCAGGCTTGAACCAGGGCATGAAGCTCATTGACGAAGGTGCTGATTCGCCAGCGGCTTTTAGGCAGATCGCTACTTCTGCCGGAGCCTAACTGGGTATAGGCAAAGACACTCCTATCACCTGCCAGGGAAAACACAGGTCCTTTGGGATCGTGAGTGCCTCCCGGTCCGCCATGCAGCCAAATAATTGGGCTTCGGGCTGGGTCGCCTCGCTTGACTGTGTAATGGGTCTTACCATAGCGGTGCTCTATGAAGGCCAAGCTAGATATCCTTTGGCAACAGTTGCGCGACTAATTCTGACCAGTAGCTTGCACCAATGGGTAAAATATCGTCATTGAAGTCGTACCCTGGGTTGTGAATCATGCAAGAGCCCTCGCCGTCACCGTTGCCTATCCAGATATAACAACCTGGCTTCTCTTGCAGCATGTAAGCAAAATCTTCGGAGCCCATCGAGGGTTTGGGATCGCGATCTACGCCAAGCTCCCCGGAAATAGCGACCGCTGCCCTGGCAGCGAGTTCTGTTTCAGCTGAACTATTGACGGTTGGTGGATAACGTCGTTCGTATAGATAGTCAATTTCAGCACCAAAAGCAGCGGCAATGCCTACCGCTAGTCGCTCGATTCCATACTCTAGCTGCGCCTGTACCTTGGTTGAAAAACATCGAGTGCAGCCGCTGATCTTAACCGTATCGGGAATGACGTTAAAAGCATCGCCACCGTGAAATTGGGTGACGCTCAAAACGGATGGTTCCTGGGGGTTAATCTCACGAGCAACTAGGGTTTGAAGCGCCTCGACGACCTTGGTCCCTATAAGCACCGGGTCGATGGTTTGTTGTGGGATAGCCGCGTGACCGCCCTTGCCGCGTATTGTAATTTCGAAGATGTCGAAGGCTGCCATCATGGGGCCGGGTTTAACCGCAAATTGGCCCACGGGGATCCCTGGAATGTTGTGCATGCCGTAGACTGCTTCCATGGGAAATTGATCAAAAAGTCCAGCCTCTACCATGGCTCGAGCGCCGCCCTCGTTTTCTTCCGCAGGTTGAAAAATAAAATGTACGGTGCCACTAAAAGTATCAGAAGCTGCTAAGTAGGCTGCTGCACCAAGTAACATGGTTGTGTGACCATCGTGGCCACAGGCATGCATCACACCAGGGTTCTTTGAGCGGTGATCAAAGTCATTAGCCTCAACGATGGGCAAGGCGTCGAGGTCTGCTCGTAGCCCTATTGCTCTGTTTCCACCGCCCCGTTGCAATGTGCCTACAACGCCGGTGCCTGCCACACCTTCGACAACATTGATCCCGAAGGATCTTAGTTTTTCAGCAACGAAGGCAGCGGTCTGCGTTTCTTCAAACGCCAGTTCCGGATGCGCATGAATGTGTCTTCGCCAGCGGGTCAGGGTCTCGGACGCCTGGGTGATATCAGGTATTAAGTTCAATGGTTTGTCTCCTTAACGGATGCCATGGTAGCAGCTCGCTCAGATTCTGTAATCCTTGGCCCAAAGATTCGGCCTTCGTCAAAGGCAGGTGTGCCGTGATGGCAGCATTAAGGGCTATGAGATGCTCGTCCTGTTCGCTGAGCAGTCTGCTCGCTTGCGATAGTTCAAAGAAGTACTCTAGGTTCGTCCCAGAGGGTCCTCGGGCATGGCGGATCCTTTGTGCGAGGGCTTCAATGCTAGGATGCCCCAAGTCCCATGGGTTTCCTCTCGGTGCGATGTAGGTAAGGGCAGAGGTGGTCTGATTATTATCGATTACTATGTTTACAACTTGTTGCTGGTAACCATTTTGTTCTCGCTGATCAAGTGCGTTAAGACTTTGCTCGCGCTCGGTCCGTGTCATCCGATAGGCAATGCCAATGACTTGGTGCTGCTTGCAAGGTCTTAAAGTTGCGACTGCCCCCGGGTGGAGTTGAGTGCCGCGATGGTCGGAAGATGCTTGCCAAAAGCGTCGTTTAAAGCCGGAGAGAACGGCGATCTGAGCCTGGTCATAGTTGAAATTGGGGCGCCAGATAATTGAACCGTAACCAAATAACCATTCTGGATAAGTCATTGATAAAGCTTACCGCTTAGACGCTGATTTGAGCTAGGCTTTCCGGTGAAATGTCGCTGTTGAGGCATCAACTCGATAGCAGGGAACTCAGGTGAAATTTATGAAAAGACTTCGATGTGGCTTACTTGGCGCCGGCATGATGGGGCGCGAGCACCTCAAGAATTTGGCATTGATGGACGATGTTTCAGTGGTAGTCGTCTGCGATAGTAACGCTGAGATGTTAGGCAAAGCTCATGGCCTAGCGCCGGATGCCCAATTTGTCTCGAGTGTGTCAGCTTTGCTAGCGGTCGGCATAGACGCCCTGATTATCGCAACACCAAATTTTATGCATGCGTCACAGTTGCTCGATATCTTAGCGGTCCAAAATTTACCGGTCTTAATCGAAAAACCTTTGGTCACAAATTTAGAAGATATTAGCCGCCTTAGGGCTGCGATGCGGGCACGAGAGGCCTTTGTTTGGGTGGGGATGGAATATCGATATATGCCAGCCTTGACCGCATTTTCAAATCAAATGGGGGCTGTGGGCGCTGTTAAGATGCTGAGTATCCGAGAACATCGCTATCCGTTTTTACAGAAAGTTGAGAACTGGAATCGTTTTAATCGATATTCAGGCGGTACCTTTGTAGAGAAGTGTTGTCATTTTTTCGATTTGATGCGGCTTTATTTACAAGCTGATCCTATTCGGGTTTACGCCTCGGCGGCCCAAGATGTGAATCATCTCAGTGAGCGCTACAACGGCGAGCAGCCTGATATCTGGGACAATGGTTTTGTGATTGTCGATTTCAATAATGGCACCCGCGGGTGTTTGGATTTATGTATGTTCGCCGAGGGCGTAAAGTTTGAGCAGGAGGTATCGCTCGTGGGCGACAAAGCGCGGCTCGATTGCCGGATTCCAGGACCTTTCCAGTCCGCCAATGATCCTGCCACCTTGGCAGAAATTGTAATATCACCGAGATCTCCCGCTGGGCCAGTAACGCAAATGGTAGAGGTGCCCGATCATGCGCTCCATGCTGGGTCGCATCAAGGTGCGACATTTTTTCAGCACCAAGCCTTTTGGCAGGCGATACGAGCCTCAGAGGCTCCTGGGGTTAGTGTTGACGATGGGCTGATGGCTGTGCTGATTGGATTAGCGGCGCAGGCATCGGCAAACTCTGGCCAAGCGGTTTCTATTGATGCCGAACATTTTCGATTGGTGAGCGGCTAAAATGGGTTAGGCGCGGGCTTGAAAGGTTGTCATGGTCGAGCTACTGCTATCGCGAGTCAGCAGGTCTTTGCCTCGAACAGTCTGAAAACGCGAGCTACTTGACTGGATTGACGAGCTTGTAAGGATCCCAATTGGCGTCGAAACTTTGGGTGTCTTGCCAGATCGGTTGAGGATCAACGCGTGCTTGCCTGATGAACTGATAACTCGTCTCAGCAAACTCATAAACCCTGACGATTTTGTTAGAGAGATCAAGCGTCATAAAACCTGGCCATCTTGAGCCGGTTAGCGTACCTGCATTCACCAGTGTAAGGGTTTTAAAGCACAGCAATGTTCGAAAATGTAAGTGTCCATTAATCAACCACTGGCACTGCTTCTCTGCAATGATGCGATCAAGGTCCAGGTTGCGCTCAGCCGGCATGTGCTCTGTCCCCGGCCAAACTTTGGCCATATCTTGATCAGCGATGCCATGACAGAGCAATATTGTTGTGTTGCCAACCTGGACGCAGCGGGATTTTGGCAGTGCCTGCAAATACGTTTTGGATTCCAAAGATAGATCGTCGAGGGTGTGGGCCATGGGAATATGTCGAACACGGTTGCTTAGTAGCCAACGTTCGTGATTGCCCAGCACGCTTTTGACGTTAAATTGTTGCAAGAGCTCGATACAGCGATTGGGGCAGCCAGGTCCATCGACAATGTCACCAGTGCTTAAAATAGTAGAGATGTCATGATCCCCAAAAAACTCTAAGGCTTGAGCCAAGCGCACATCTTCGCTGTGGATATCACCCAGCAATCCAATGGTAGTGTTTTCTCTCATCAAGGGTCGTCGGCAAATGGTGGTTGTTTAAAATACGAGTTGATAGCCGCTATTGTTCAGTCCAAGGGCCAGTGCCTTAATCTTTGGCAGTATCCTAAGGCTGGACTGGCTAGCTGCCAAAACGATAACGTAGTTTGAGGATTAGTGAATCGACCAGGGGTTGTTCCCAGGCGTCCGACAGCTGCCGGGAGAAACTATTTCTGATGTTACTCGGAAGGTCAGAGCCGCGCGTATAAACGATGAAAAAGTCCGATAGCGGCGCGAGCTCCCAGCGATATCGGGCTTGGAAAGACAGACGGCTGATGGAAAAATTTCGATCCAGCGGTGACGTAACGTTGTCCCTTATCAGATTGCCGCCGCCCACGGGTACTCGCCATCGATCTCGTTCAAACGCTTTGATTCCGACCCATTGCAAACTCATACGAAATTGCTGGGTGGCTGAAAAAAAGTAAGAAAGATTAGCCCTTGGTTTTAAGTTTTCCGCAGAAAAACGCGTCATGTCGCGTCCAGCGTCATGTAGCAGCCACCCTGACCGTTGCTCGTAATTTAGATTGAGTTCGGCAGATATGCGATCGGTGGGCTGGTACTCGAACTCGAGCTCAAAGTCTCGACTGATACCCCCGATGGATTCTTCTCGAAGGGTGATGTTTAGGTCGTAGCTTAAGGGCTGAGCGCCATCGCTACGATAATTCACTTTCGTTTGAAAACGGTCTCGCAGTCGATAGGAGCCGTTACCGTCGCTGTCTCGATCTTCCCAGCGCTGTGGATAAAAGTCCAAACCGAGTCTCAGTTGGGCATTGTTATTAAATTTCCGCTCTTGAGAAGCCGATAGGGCGATGCGGGTCTGCTCACCCGCGAAGTTCCAACGCTGGGTAAGACCAAAACTCGTCTCTTTAGATTTCAATGTATCTAAGTTGGACTGCACCCGCTGATATCGATACCGATAGCCTTTCATATCGTTGCGCTGAATGAATCCAAAATCGTTGATATCTAGGTCTTTGTCAAAAAAATCGAGTTTTAATGCGTGCTGCCTGCCTTGAGCGGGTCGATAGATAATATCGGCAAAGGCACCATGACCTTTGGCTTGTTTGAGGTCGCTATGGAGGCTCTGAAAATCAACAACAAGTTTGCCGTTTTCGCTAAGGTGATGCAGGTCGACCCCGAAGCTCCTAGCGGTTTCTAACGGATGGTCGACCTGAGTGATCATGAACCCCGCTGCATTTCGACCTTGGCCATCGCTATTTTCATACAGCAAGCGCGCGGCTGCAAAATCGCGCCCTGCTTGGGTCGCAGAGACAGGTCCTGCCGCGCTCTGGCCCCTTAACCGCGAATCATCCTCCGAGGCGATGAGCACGCCGTATCGAAATCGGCCAGTTTGGCCGGTAGCTTTAGCCGCAGCTAGAAGTTCGCTAGGCCGGTTGGCTTCCGTTTGATCAAGTTCAATACTGTCATCGGTCAAGGCTTTAGGTGGCGCGCCAATTCTGCGAGTATTGATCAAGGTGGTGGGCGTACCGCCACCGCCTGGCCCCCATCCTGGATTTGCTCTAGGCGAAGTCGTAAAAATTTCTTGACCTTCTAAAAAGAATGGCCTTTTTTCAGGAAAGAAGGTTTCATAACTGGTGAGATTGACCACTACGTTATCGGATTCGACGTTGCCAAAATCGGGAGCGACCGAACCAAGTAGCTGAAATGCCGTCGTCGGCCGCCAAAAAACATCGAAACCCAATTTTTGGCTCTGGCGATTTTCCATTGCATCGAAAGCGGTGGACAGATAGGGATAGAAGGTAAACTGGCGCTTTGGATTGACATCATTCAATCGCGTTTTGGTGAACCGGGACAAAAAGCGGCTTTGAGTACGCGGCAGGGCAGGGTAAGCCCAATCCTCGTCAATATAGGCAACTGCCCGTTGAATATAGATGCCGATATCCCGTTGACCGGTCGTACTCGGCGGCAAGGCCATCATTGACCAAGGAAGCATCATCTCTACGGACCAGCCCGTCTCTGTCCGACGACTTGCGCCGCGCCAGGGCCCGTCCCAATTACTGGCGTATTCCCGTTCCGGCAAAATGGTGCCATCCATTAGGCTACCGCCTAAATTTACAGCAAACCAATAGGCATAGAGACCTTCGCCCGAGGTATCGATTGATAAGGATATTCGGTCTCGGTTAACAAACTGATCCCGGCTGCTTAATCGCTCGACTAGGGTACTAGGCTCTTGAGCCATGTCAGCAGAAAAGTACAGACCCCGGTTGGTATAAAACATTTTAATCACGGTTCTCGATGATGGATCATCAAGGGTGTCTGGAGAGATCACTTTAAAACCTGAGAAACCGCGAATTTTTTCCCAAATGGGCTCGTCAATTGCACCGTCTATGACAATATCGACGGATTGATCCTCAAACTGATCTAAGGTGTCAGGTAACCCGAGGGATTCGCCAAAAGCAGGACTCGCAAGCAAGAACAAAAGCACCAAAACTCTGGAAATTTTAGTCGTTTCTGGCAACCGCATCAGGCACATCGATCCAAGGCAAATATCATCTAATAATCTGCAGGAGGTTTCCGCAGTGGGCCCCTATGAAAGTGGGGTCGGGCGATGATACAGCAAGTGGCTTGCTGGTGCGACTGCGTAGGTGTGGATCACTCGGGCCTTTCTAGTTTTGGCGCGGCATCAAACGGATGAGCTTCGCCCTCGCAGGTGGTGCCCCTTATTTCGTTTATAAACGTGTTTAGCTGCCAACACCTCTGCGCCTACGATCTTGAGAATTGGGCCTTGGCAAATGGCCTTAACCCTCTCCCATTTGGGGGTCAAATTCTCCTCGTCATGCCCGGACGGAAGTGCTGACGAGTCTGTCAATCATTGTGTCATCTCGTTATCATCCAAAGGGTCTAGTTTGACCCCATGCAAGCCCGCGGTGCGGGCTTGGGAAGTTTAGGCGTGATGAGCGCCGATAACGATGCCCCCAAGGCCAAAGAAGTGAACCAGTGCGGTTTGGGCGGTCAGCCTGCAAGCAGCGCGTTGACAAAGGTCGTCACTCCAAGGCAGGCTGGGCAGGGGTCAAGTGATGTGCCCAAGGCGGGCACAATCGTTAAGACCGACAACGATAATAAGGAGAGTGAATAATGGCATTAAGCCCATCAAAAACAGAAGAGTTATTGGTAGAGCAGCGAGGTCGCGTCGCGGTCATAACTTTGAATCGACCTGATCGTTACAATGCCATCAGCAGGGATATGCTTAATGAACTTTCTGAAAAGATGGTAGAGGCCAACAAAGATCCAGATACCCGTTGTATTGTGCTGACGGGCGCAGGAAAAGGCTTTTGTGCTGGACTTGATTTGATAGGTGTCGGTGAAGGCAATATTGGCGGTGGAGATACCAAAGGTGGTAATAGGCCAGCACGTCAGCTCTTTGATCTGCGAGATGCGCCGATCAACGTTATGTGGAATATCGATACGCCCATAGTGTGTGCACTCAATGGGCCCGCAGCAGGATACGGAATGGATGTCGCATTGCTTTGCGATATGCGGATTGCAGCGCCGACCGCAAAAATGGCGGCTGTTACAGCCAAGCGTAATGTCGTCCCCGAAAGTGGGGGTACTTGGTTACTACCGAGGCTAATTGGTTGGGGGAAAGCTGCCGAATTGTATTATCGCGCCAGGACAGTAGATGCCGAAGAGTCACTATCTATGGGTTTGATCAACACCATCGTGCCTGCTGATGAACTGATGGACACAGCGATGCAATGGGCGGAAGAAATTGCAGATAATGCGCCCCTAGCCGTCCAAACCACGAAGCGAATGATGCGAATGGGCCTAGAAGAATCCTACGATACTGCTGTTGATCATTTGATGGTGCACTTAGCAGGGATGTTCCAAAGCGAAGATTTTAAAGAAGGCGTACAAGCCTTTTTAGAAAAGCGCAAGCCTGATTTTACTGGCCGCTAGACAGGACATGCTTGGCAGCGTGGGGTTCCACACTGCCAAGCAAGTGGTTCGATCTTACGATGCGGCGGCTTTGGATTTATCGTAGGGTGGTCCCATCTTGGCCATAAGCTTCGATATCGCTCCCGATTGGGTATAGATAGATTTAGCGTGACTGAAGTTTTTAAACCCGTCTTCACCATGATAAGCACCCATGCCGCTCGGTCCAACGCCGCCAAAGGGCAGGTTTTCTTGCGCTACGTGCATGATGACATCGTTAACGGTGACGCCACCTGAGACGGTTTCATTGAGGACCTTGCGTGTCTCACCGCTGTCCTGTCCAAAATAGTAAAGGCCAAGAGGTCGATCATGGGCGTTCACGTAATCGATCGTTTCATCAACCGTCGAGTAGGTCTTAACGGGTAATACCGGACCAAAGATTTCCTCTTGCATAACCAACATGTCCTCGGTTGGATCTAAGACCAAGGTGGGTGGAATTCGGTGGTGCTCCTGTTGGCTAAAATCCTCTGATGCTGGATTAATCTCGACTACATTGCCGCCTTTCGCTTTGGCGTCGACAATGTAGGTTTGTAAACGGTCATAGTGACGCTCATTGATGACAGAGGTGTAGTCTGGATTGTCTTTGATGTTCGGATACATATCCCCTACTGCAGCTCTGGCAGCCTCAACAAATTCATCCTTACTTTCCTCAGGCACCATGACGTAGTCGGGGGCCAGGCAAATTTGTCCCGCATTCATGGTTTTACCATTCATGATGTTGCGTGCAGCTTGTGTAAGGTTCGCTGAACGACCAACAATGACGGGTGATTTGCCGCCCAGTTCTAAGGTTACTGGTACCAAATTATCGGCTGCTGCTCGCATGACGTGTCGAGCAACATTGGTTGCACCGGTGAACAATAAATGATCGAAAGCGAGTCTGCTGAAGGCTTCGCCGACTTCTGGGCCGCCCGTAAACACCGCAATCTCATTCTCGTCAAAACGAGCCTCAATGAGCGATTTCATGAGTTCCGAGGTCTGAGGCGTATATTCAGAAGGTTTGATCATGGCACGATTTCCGGCAGCTAGAATGCCAGCCAGAGGCGCAAAAGTAAGCTGAACCGGAAAGTTCCAAGGGCTGATACAACCCACAACTCCCAAGGGTTGGAATTCAATTCTTGATCGCCCACCTAAAAGATTGAGCGGAAACATGGTGGAGCGTTTTTCAGGCCGCATCCAACTGCGAACGTGTTTCACCGCGTTCTTGATGGGCCCGATGGCGCCATCGATGTCCGCCATCTTTGACTGATTAACATTGCGGTGGCCAAAATCGATCCGCATCGCATCGATTAAGTCGTCCCCATTGCTCTCCAAAATTGCAATACATCGCTTCAATCGATCAATTCGTAAATCTGCGCTGACCGCACCCCCAGCAATTTGTGCTTGTTTTTGCGCGTCGAGCCTCTGTTGCATGCCCTGAATTGTATCGCCTGTCATAACGTTGTCCTCTAGAGTGAATGGCTGAATGCTAAGTTAGCCTTGGCATCGGTGAGCTGTGCCGCGGAAAGGGCTAGCCCTTAGCATCCTATGCTACCTACATTAGCGGGCCGGTCAAACCGAAAAATTAATGCTAGGGTGTCGAAGCGCGTAGTGGTGCGTATCGTGGGGTGTGCCATGTAGCCACAGTGCTTTAGTTTTTCGGCCCTGAAATACGGCACCACAACGGATGGCTACCTGCTCGCTGGCTTTGTTAGTCACGGACATGGTGATGTCGATTTGTTGTAAACCCAACTGGGTTAATCCGACATTGGCCAAATGTCGAGCGGCTTCGGTGGCATAACCCTTACAGGTTTGGCTCGTGCGAAGCCAGTAACCCAGATTTGCTGAGCCAACCTCGGTGGGTGAGTCTAGGCCACAACCGCCGACAAGTTGTCGCGTCATTTTGTTTTCAATAACAAAAGCAAACTGGGTGCAGTCTTGCCAAGTCCGATGAGCAAAACTAATCCAGTCTTCGGCATCTTGAAGAGCGTAGTCAGGATGGCACCAAGGTAAGTATGGCATCAGTGCCTGGGCAGACTCTCGCACGGCAGTATAAAGTGCTTGGTTATCTCGCTTCTGAAAAACACGAAGGGTCAGACGAGGCGTCTCGAGGAAACTAGGACAATTGAACCGAAAAGCCGTCATGCCTAGTCCTGTCAAACGAATGTAGCGTTACTGAGGGGGAAGAGATCTGGTAAACTCCTGCCACGGTTTCCGAGGGATTAGATGACGTGGGTAAGAATTTATATCAAAAAGTGTGGAACGACCATCTTGTTGGCACGCTGAGTAATGGCCAGTGTCAGATTTTTATGGCACTTCACCTTATTCACGAGGTAACCAGTCCCCAAGCGTTTGGCATGCTAAAAGATAAAGGATTATCGGTCGCTTACCCAGAGCGCACGTTTGCGACGGTTGATCATATTATTCCGACTGATGATCAGAGCCGCCCGTTTCAAGACGAGATGGCTGACCGGATGATCAGTGTCTTGGCCGAGGCCACCGAAGCCCATGGCATCGAATTTTTCAAGCCCAACTCTGGCGCTCAGGGGATTGTGCACGTTGTGGGTCCAGAGCTCGGGCTGACACAACCCGGTATGACCATTTGCTGCGGAGATAGCCACACGTCGACCCACGGAGCATTTGGCTGTATTGCTTTCGGGATTGGTACCAGTCAAGTCAGAGACGTTTTGGCGAGTCAAACTTTGGCAATGGACCCGCTTAAAGTACGGCGCATTGAAGTCACCGGTAGCCTCGGGCCAGGAGTTACCGCCAAAGATGTCACACTGCACATCATCCGCACCTTGGGGGTTAATGGTGGGGTAGGTTACGCCTATGAATACGCCGGATCAGTGATCGAAGCAATGTCCATGGAAGAGCGCATGACCGTCTGCAATATGAGCATCGAAGGCGGTGCTCGGTGCGGTTACATCAATCCTGACGCAACAACCTTTGACTACTTGAAAGATCGTGAACGGTGCCCCTCGGGAGATGCCTTTGATGCAGCTGTGCAGCGCTGGGCGAGCTACGCCAGCGATCAGGATGCAGAATATGATGATGTGATCACTATCGACGGAAGTGCAATTGAGCCCACCGTGACCTGGGGGGTGACTCCAGGGCAAGCGATTAGCGTGCTCGATCATGTGCCTGATCCGAAGGCTGTCGCTGGCTTAGATCAAGAACTCATGACCGACGCATTGCGCTATATGCAATTGGAGGCGGGTGCTCCGATCGCCGGTACAAAAATAGATGTAGCGTTTATTGGGAGCTGCACGAATGGTAGGGTGAGCGATTTCCAAGCGGTAGCCCACGCCATTAAAGGACATCGAGTAGCTGCAGGCGTTAGAGCGATCGCGGTGCCTGGATCTGAAAAGGTCGATGCTGAAGCTCGGGCGTTAGGCATCGACAGGGTGCTAACAGAGGCGGGTTTCGAGTGGCGGTTGCCGGGCTGCTCTATGTGTTTGGCAATGAACCCGGATAAGTTGGTGGGTGACGAGGTATGTGCCTCAAGTTCAAACCGCAACTTTATCGGGAGACAAGGCTCATCCACAGGCAGGACCATTCTGATGAGTCCTATCATGGTTGCGGCCGCTGCGGTTGAGGGGTGTGTCGCTGATGCTCGCGTTGTTTTCGGATTGGAGAATCGCTAATGAGTCCAGTATCCCAAAGATCAGGCCGAGGGGTTTATGTTGCCGGTAATGATATTGATACCGACAGAATTATTCCTGCCCGTTTCCTCAAATGTGTCACCTTCGATGAACTCGGCCCGGCGCTGTTTTTTGACGAACGGTTTGACAGCGAAGGTAATAGCAAGGGCCATATCCTTGATGCGCCGCAGCACGCCGGTGCGTCAATATTGATTTCGGACGTAAATTTTGGCTGTGGGTCTAGTCGGGAGCATGCGCCCCAAGCCTTACAGAAATTTGGAATTCATGTCGTGATCGCTGAAACCTTCGCCGAGATCTTTCAAGGTAATTGCACAACCCTAGGAATTCCTTGCCTGAAAATGGTGGGTGAAGCTCGGCAATCTTTAGCGCGGTTGGTCGGTCAATTTCCCGAAGCTGAACTTTTGATTGATCTGTCAGCAAAATCGCTAACTTTTGCCAATGAATCCTTCGAGTTTGACATGCAGGAAAGTAGCCGAGAGGCCTTCTTGTTGGGCCGCTTTGATCCGCTGGATGAACTTCTTGTCGCCAAAGATAGAATCTCGGACGTGGCCAATCGGTTGGGTGGCGGAAGTCACCAGTAATGACAAGTCCGAGAACTATCGAGATTTATGACACGACGCTGAGAGATGGCAATCAGGGTGAAGGTGTCAACTTGTCTTTAAACGATAAGTTGCAGATTGCTGATCTGCTTGATCAGCTTGGGGTGAGCTATTTAGAAGGTGGTTGGCCCGGCTCGAATCCGAAAGACAATGATTTTTTCTTAGCTTGTCAGGATCGGGCATTTGAACAAGTAAGAATAGCGGCCTTTGGATCGACCCATCGAGCGGATTGCTTACCTGAGGACGATCACTTCCTAGGGATGTTGCTCGCAGCCAAAGCAGATCTCACCTGCATATTTGGAAAGTCCTGGGATTTGCACGTTGATCAGGCACTCAGAGTTTCCGCAGATCGTAATCTAGAGATGATCGAAGGCTCTGTTCGTTACTTAAAGGCAACGACTGGTAAGCCAGTTTTTTATGATGCAGAACACTTTTTTGATGGATTTAAGAGTGATCCAGGGTATGCCTTAGCGACATTACAAATGGCGCATGAGGGCGGCGCTGACCGGATTATTCTGTGTGATACCAATGGGGGCGGATTGCCCCATGAGATCGAAGCCGCCGTTGTTGCCGCAAAAGCTCAGATGCCAGCGCTTCAACTAGGGATTCATGTTCATAACGACGGAGGATTAGCCGTAGCCAATACCCTTCGAGCGATTGAAGCAGGTGTCGTTCAGGTACAAGGTACGATTAACGGCATTGGCGAGCGCTGTGGCAATGTCGATTTGACACAAGTAATTGCGAATTTAGAACTCAAATATAACTACCGATGTCTACCCGATGGCAGGCTGGCGGGTCTGACGCAAGTGTCCAAAGCCGTTTGGGAAGCGTTGGCCCAGGATGGTCCGTTGGGCCAGCCCTATGTCGGGAGTTCGGCCTTTGCGCATAAAGGCGGTGTCCATGTTTCGGCAGTACAGAGAAATCCTGAAACCTACGAACATATCGCCCCAGAGCGAGTGGGCAACAGCCGAAAAATCCTGATTAGTGAGCTTTCCGGGGGCTCCAATGTGCGCGCGAAGCTAGCCAATCGCTACCCTGAACTTGAAGGCAAAGCATCAGCCCAAGGCATTTTAGAAGATATTCAAACCAAGGAACATCAAGGATATTCATTTGAGAACGCCGATGGTAGTTTCGATTTATTGGTACGCAGGCATTTGGGGCATTTTAAGCCATGTTTTGAACCGGTGTACTATCGAATCTATTCTCCTGTTAACGAAACTGCATCGGATCAAAATGACGTGACGATCGCGGGAGCGATTGAAGCCTCGGTCAAAGTAAAGGTCGCAGGAACAGAGGTACTTTGTGCGGCTGAAGGTAACGGCCCCGTGGATGCGCTCAATCAAGCGCTCCGATTGACGTTAAAGGATGCTTACCCAGAGATTAAAGAACTGCATTTAACCGACTATGCAGTTAGGGTGATCAACTCAACGGAGGAAACGGCTGCGAAAGTTCGCGTTTATCTGGAACATCGATTTGAAAGCGGAACTTTTGGCACTGTTGGGGTGAATGTTGATGTGATTAAGGCAAGCTGGAATGCGTTGATTGAGGCCTATCACTATGCCCTGATGCAGCATCGAGATTTTCGTGCCGAGCAAGACTCAGAGTAGTCCTCGCTGCTCTACACCCAAGGTAGCCAAATGATTTGGGAGAATCGATGGCACCCGCTCCTTGAGCGCTGGGTAACGATTACCAGTCATCGAGGAGCAAGGCCTTGGCAAGGCGCGTATGCCTCAGAAACCAGTGCGGGTTTGAGTCACGACCCGAGTTGTTATTTATGTCCAAGGGGGCTAAGGGTATCAGGCGCTAAGAATCCTGACTACGCAGAAGTGTTTGTTTTTGATAATGATCACCCTGCATTTGATCACAATGCTCCAGAACCTTTGCCAGTCGGCGGCGTTTATCAAAGTGCAAAGGCGAATGGCATTTGTCGCGTGATGTGTTACACCCCAGACCATGCCGGCCGACTCAGCGAGCTGAGCTCTGCAGGTATGCAAGCTGTGATTAAGGTGTGGCGAGATCAGACTGAGGAGTTAATGCAGCGGGATGACATAGAGCAAGTGTTTATCTTTGAGAATAATGGTGAGATCGTGGGCGTATCCAACCCACATCCACACTGCCAGATTTATGCGGTGCCTTTTGTTTTTCCGTCGACTAAGCAGATAGCGAGTGCGGTTTCGCGCTATCGAACTCGTCAGCACGCAGACTTGTTTGCTGCAATCGTGGCGGAAGAAGAACAAGACGGGAGACGGTTGCTGACCAAAAATGCAGATTGGGTTGCCTTCGTCCCTTATTTCGCGCAATTACCCTATGAAACATGGATCGTTCCGAGGCAGCCCATTGCAACCTTGAGTGGCGCCAGTGCAGCTTCTTTGGCCCACTTGGGTCAAGTCCTATCCCAAGTGTTAAAAATGCAAGACCGGCTCTGGGCATCGCCCCAAAGCTATATATTGTCATTGCATCAAGCGCCTAAACCCTACATAGGTAATCACGATTTCCGCTTTTTTTTGCAGATTCAGCCAATGCTCCGCGGGCCAGGCTTGCAAAAATATTTAGCGGGTATCGAAACGGCTGCCGGTCATTTTCTAAACGATGGCTCGCCAGAAGAAAAAGCTGCTGAACTGAAGGCTACGGGTAGGGCTTGAGCGCAAGCGGCTTATGGTAGATGCTAGGGCCGGTTGATGAAACGACTGCCTGATAACAACCAAGGAGATCGCAATGAAAGTAGACACGCATTTGACCCAAAATTGGCGAAAGATCCCAGACGCGGTGACGGCGGCTGAGCGGGATGGCTATGACGGCGTCGGCACAGCCGAAATGAATCATGATCCGTTTTTCCCACTGCTTTTGGCTGCAGAACATAGCGAAGCCATTGAGATTCGCACTGGCATTGCCGTGGCTTTTGCGCGGTCCCCGATGATTTTGGCGAACCAAGCCCACGATTTAAATGCCTACTCGAAGGGCAGATTTACGCTAGGACTGGGTTCGCAGATTCGCCCTCATATCACCAAACGGTTTTCTATGCCTTGGGGCGCACCTGCCGCTCAGATGAGAGAGTTGATTCAAGCCATGCGAGCGATCTGGGCCAACTGGTATGACGGTGAGCCACTCAGATTTGAGGGTAAATACTACAACCATACACTGATGACTCCAGCCTTTACCCCCGAAGACACAACCTTCGGCCCTCCGAAGGTTGTGCTTGCAGCGGTTGGTCCGATTATGACTGAAGTAGCCGGGGAGGTTGCCGATGGTCTGATTATTCACCCGTTTAGTAACGAGAAGTATATCCGTGAGGTCACCTTACCGGCTATTGACCGCGGCCTAGCCAAGTCAGGCCGGAGTCGTGCTGATTTTGAAATCAGCTATACGCCTTTTTTAATTTCTGGAGAAGACGAAGAAACCTTCGCACGAGAAAAGCAGGCAGCGAAAAATCGGATTTCTTTTTACGGTTCAACCCCTGCTTATAAGCAAGTCCTTGGGGTCCATGGTTGGGGAGATTTGCAAGTTGAATTGAATGGTCTTTCTAAGCAAGGTTTGTGGGCAGATATGGCTGAACTGATCACCGATGAGATGTTAAATACCATGGGAGTCATGGCTGAACCGAGTGAAATCGTCGCTGAAATGAAGACGCGTTACGGTGATTTTACAGACCGCACCAGTGGAAGCTTTGGCTTTGTTAAAGATGATGCTCGGCGGGAAATGGTTGCAGCGCTGCGTGCAGGATAGCCATGTCTCGGGAACCAACCCTTCCGACAAGTCTGACGCCGGTCTCCCAATCGCACCTAAGGTTGCTTGATCAGAGGTTGTTACCCACCTCTGAGGTCTATTTGGATTGCAAAAAGGTGGCTGATGTTATTGTCGCCATCCAGCAGCTGTCGGTGCGCGGTGCGCCTGCGATTGGTCTGGCAGCAGCTTTTGGATTGTTGCTAGAAATGGACGACTACCCAGATGATGCGGGGATCATACGGGAGCGTTTAACGGCCGAAGGCCAAGCCTTGATCTCGGCTCGACCTACCGCGGTGAACTTGTCTTGGGCAGTCAATGCCATGTTGAGCTACGCCGCTAGTCATGCGGCTAACCTAGGTGCCCCCGGATGGCGAGACCGGTTGTTTGGCGCGGCCTTGGAGTTGCTTGAAGCGGATCGGTCTGCCTGTTGGCGCATTGGTGAGATCGGGGCAGATTTGGTGCGGACACATCCAAGGGTGCTCACGCATTGCAATGCTGGATCCCTCGCCGTCTCAGCTTATGGAACGGCGCTGGCGCCAATCTATCGTGCCCACAGTCTTGGTGCTCCAGTGTCCGTTTGGGTTGATGAGACTCGCCCTTTGCTCCAAGGTTCGCGATTAACAGCGTTTGAGCTTATGGCGCATCAGGTACCCTGCCAGCTGATCACAGATAATATGGCGGCCCACGTGATGGCCAGTGGTGCTGTGGACATGGTCTTGGTGGGAGCTGATCGGGTCGCGGCCAATGGAGATACTGCCAATAAGATCGGCACCTTGGGTGTCGCGGTTCTGGCCAAACACTATGGTTTGCCCTTTTATGTTGCTTGTCCCTGGTCAACCATCGACCTCGAGACAACCTCTGGCGCCGACATCGTGATTGAAACACGGGATGCTGAGGAAGTTCGGACCATTCAAGGTGTCGCCTCTGCGCCAGACTCGGTGCCAGTTTACAACCCCGCTTTTGATGTAACCGATGCTGCCCTGATTAGCGGCTTTATCACCGAAAGAGGTCTGATTAAGGCGCCTTTTTTTGAAACTCTGAGAGAGGCGTCGCAGCTTGACTGAAACTGAAGGGGTGATCAAGTTTGACTATGCTTTTAGCGAAACGGCCATAATACCTGCGGTCGACCCTGAGTTATTGCTGTGGCGGCAGGTGTTGCACCATTATGAGTTAGTCGGGGAATGTCCCGAAAGGTACGAAGGCTTTGGTTTTGGGAATATCAGTGGCCGCTGTGATCAGGGGTTTTTGATTACCGCATCACAGACAGGGGGATTGCCATCGTTGGAGTCGACGCAGTTTGTCTTGGTGTCCGATTGGTCGCTTAAGCGCAACTGGTTGAAAGCAATGGGCGCTCTGAGGCCGTCGTCCGAATCTCTAACCCACGCGGCGATTTATGAGGCCAATACTGAGATTGGCGCCGTTTTTCATGTTCACAGCCCAGCTTTGTGGCAGGCTCGTAAGGTTCTTGGTTTGCCTGAGACCTCGGACAGGGTGCCCTACGGGACTGTGGACATGGCAAATACCTTAAAGCAAATGACTGAATCGATCGGTAACGAGGGTTTGATCGCGATGGCAGGCCATGAAGATGGGATCGTCGCTTGGTCGAGAACGCCTCTGGGGGCAGGGACAAGGCTTCTAGAAGTCTTGTTAGCGCTAGATGGCTGACATCATGGAAGTATAGTGGAAATTACCAATAATTCTTTTCTTTTAATAAAAATGATACAACAATCGAAAGAGGGTTTTGGAGGAGGTTCTGGTTTTGAACAAACCGTTATTGCTTGGACTGGGTGCAGCGTTTTTAGTCGTTGTTGTTGGCGGTGTTTGGATGCTTCAAGAATCACCGCCGGCGCCTGTGACCCCTCAAACGGTAGCGGTACCCATCCCAGCGCCGACGCCAGAGCCGGAACCTGAGCCGGAACCCGAGCCTGAACCCGAGCCTGAACCTGAACCCGAGCCGGAACCAGAACCAGAGCCAGAAGAACCTGCTTTCGTATTACCCCTTCTTAACGGCAGCGACGCGCTCGTTCGAGACGGGCTTGTGAGCCTTAGTCGTCATGAAGGAATGAATCAGTGGGTTGCTGTCAATGATTTGATCCGTAAATTTGTCGGTTTTGTCAACGGCATTGCCGAAGGGAGAGTCGTTCGTGAGCCAGTCAGCATGCTGGCACCGAGAGGCAAGTTTAAGGCACGGCAAATCTCAGAGGACGATTATTTGCTCGAGCCGAGCAGTTATGCCCGCTATGGGTTATTTGTCGACATCGTAGAATCAGTCGATGCCCAGGGGCTTGCTGAATTTTACGTGTTGATCTCACCGCTGCTAAACCAAGCATACTCTGAGCTCGGCTTGCCTGGCGGTTCGATGGATGAAACGGTCTATGATGCCATCGGCAGGCTGCTTGAAGTCCCAGTGGTTAAAGGCGATATCCGACTCAAACGGCCTGTTGTCATGTACGAGTTCGCTGATCCAAGTTTAGAAGGCCTCAGTGCGGCGCAAAAGCAATTGCTGAGAATGGGGCCTGATCATACTGAGCGGTTACAGGATAAATTGTCTGAGTTTGCTAGAGCGCTTCGGATGGCGTTAGAAGCGCAGTAGCGCTTGAGATGTTGCCTCTCGAAGGTACTAGGGTTGTTGACCTGACGGTTGCGCGAGCCGGTCCAGTCGCCGTTAGAATGCTGGCTGACTGGGGTGCAGATGTTATTCGAGTAGAACCGCCTGGAAAGCTTGGCGCGCAAGATGTAACCGGTCAAAGATTGGGTTCTGATGCGCAGAACCTTCATCGAAATAAGCGCGGTGTCACCCTAGACCTTAAGACCTCGGCGGGCTACGCAATCTTTTTAAAGCTGATCGCAACCGCAGACATATTGGTCGAGAATTTTCGAGCCGAAGTGAAACATCGGCTTGCGATCGATTATCCAACGCTCCAGCGGCACCGACCAGAATTGATTTATGCCAGTATCAGCGGTTTCGGCCAGACGGGTCCCTACAAGGATCGTCCAGGGGTTGATCAGATTGTGCAGGGAACCAGTGGCTTAATGAGTTTAACTGGCGCGCGAGATGGACCTCCCATGAGAACGGGAATTGCAATCAGTGATACCTCAGCCGGAATGTTTTTAGGGCAAGGTATTTTGTTAGCACTTTTAGAACGCGCTAAAACGGGTAAGGGGCAATGGGTCCACACCAGCTTGTTAGAAGCCATGCTCAGTAAGCTGGATTTTCAAGCCGCTCGATACACCATGTCGGGAGAAGAACCGACCCGGGAAGGTAACGACCACCCCACTTTCTCTCCGATGGGTGTGTTTAAAACATCCGATGGTTTGGTCAATGTGGCTGCCAGCACCGGCCGAATGTTTAAGGCATTTTGTGAAGCGCTGGCTATTACAGAATTACTTGACGACCCCAGGTTTCGCTCCAGTGCAGGACGCCGGCGCTACCGAGCAGAATTAAATCAAACGATTAACCTCAAGACTCAAACTTTTAAGAGCCAGGCACTGGTAGCGTTGTTGAATGAGGTGGGTTGTCCTTGTGGTCCAATTTACTCGATACCAGAGGCTTTTGAAGATCCCCAAGCGCAACATATTGGCATGGTACGGTCTGTCTCTCATCCTAGCCTTGGTGATATAGGGCTGATAAGGAGTCCAATTAATTTGTCTCGTCACGACGAGGCTAGAAAGGTCGTTAAGCCCGCGCCGGATTTGGGGCAGCACAATGATGAGGTTTATGGCGGATTGGGGCTCACTCCAGACGAGCTGAGGGTATTAAAGGATAACGGTGTTATTTAGATCGACGCGTTGAAGCGCCGAATGAGCATGCCGAGGAGATCAGATGAATCTACGAACCGATAAGATGCAGGCCGAGATAGGCGACGGCATTGGCTGGGTAACCTTTAATCAACCTGAGAAACGAAATGCGATTTCCCTAGAGATGTGGCAAGCCTTGGGCGAGATCTTAGAGGCTTTCGATCAAGCAAGCGAGGTGCGTGTTGTGGTTCTGCGTGGTGCAGGCGGCAAAGCTTTCGTATCGGGTGCCGATATCTCTGAGTTTGATACCAAGCGCGCAGATGCTGCTCAGCGAGAAAGTTATGGAGCAGTTGCCGGTCACGCCAACCGATGGCTTGCAGGTATCCGCAAACCGATGATTGCAATGATACAGGGCTATTGTATTGGCGGCGGTTTAGCGACAGCGCTAAACGCTGATGTGAGATTTGCGACGCCCGAATCCACTTTTGGCATTCCTGCTGCTCGGTTGGGACTTGGCTACGAAAAGGCAGGCATTAAGGCTCTGGTTGATCTCGTGGGTCCAGCGAATGCTCGAGATATTATGATCTCTGCCCGATTCTTTGAAGCGGCTGAAGCCTATCAGATGGGCTTGATCAATTTTGTCGTTCCCTCAGAACGGCTGCAGGCTGAGGTAACAGCCTACGCGATGCGGGTTGCAGCAAATGCGCCGTTGACGGTTCATGCCGCTAGAGAGACGATTCGTGCAGTTCTGCGCCCAGATAAAGACCAAGATCCAAAAGCGATTCAAGAATTGATTGATGCTTGTTTTAATAGTCAGGATTACAAAGAAGGTCGCCGAGCTTTTAAAGAAAAACGCACGCCGAATTTTAAAGGCGTTTAACCTTTACCGTTCGGTAAGAGCCGTCGCTGTAGCTCGCTTCAAGGGTTTTAGTAGGTAATCCATCACCGTTTTTTGGCCAGTGGTAATATCGACGGTAGCCATCATCCCCGGGATAATCGGCAGAGGATTGGATTCGGGACCTAAGTGATTCTTGGTGGTTCTGACACTAATTTGGAAAAAATATTCGCCAGTTTCATCGATCAAGGTATCAGCGCTGATCTGTTCCAGAGTAGCCTCAAGGCCGCCATAAATCGCAAAATCATAGGCTGAAATTTTAACGGTTGCCGCTTGGCCTGGGCGGATAAAGGCGATGTCCACAGGTCTTACTTTTGCGCTGATCAGGAGACTATCGTTTAAAGGCACAATTTCGAGCAAGTCCATACCCGGCTGAATCACCGCGTTGGGTGAGGTAATCATCAATTGGTTAACGATGCCGTCAACAGGAGAACGGACTTCAGTACGGGCCACGCGGTCGACCAAAGCAACACTTGAGAAGGTGAGTCGGTCCAAGGCAGCGCGTGCTTCGGTAAGGTCTAGTTGGGCGGTCGATAGGAATTGTTGCCGACGCTCTGCTAACTTCTCCTCCGCCTCAACAATCACAGAGGTTTGATTCGGTAACTTAAGCTTTATACCGGCCAGCCGCCCCTCAGCCTCATTGACCGCTGCTTTGAGCCGGATTAGTTCGACCTTGGATACGGCGCCAGTATCTACAAGAGGCGCAGTCATGGCCAACTCTTGACGAGCATAGTCAGCCGCTTGTTCTAGTTTTTGGGTTTCTCGTTTGAGCTCTTCTAAGGTTTGGCGGTGCTGGTTGAGCTGTTGGGATAAAATGCCCAGACTGCTAGAGAGTTCCTCCTGTCGGGATTGGTACAATGCAGCTTCGTCTTCAAATGATTGTCGCTCGATGTCAGTGAGGTCGAGAGGCGCTTTCATAGTGGTTCCAGCGATTTCTGATTCGAGTCTGAGAATTCTAAACTTCAGTGCCGTTGCCGCCGCCTTGCTCTCATTAAGGGTAGATGCAAATCGCGTGTCATCGATTTGCAACAATACCTGCCCCTGGGCGACGCGTTCGCCCTCAGCAACCAGTATTCTCCTTAAAATGCCGCCCTCAAGATTCTGCACAATTTGGGTTTGGCTTGAGGGGATGACCCGGCCCTCGGCGCGAGCGATTTCCTCCAGGCTGGCAAAATTGGCCCAAACGATCCCAATGAGTGTAAAGGTAGCGGTGGCCCAAAGAGACAAATGACTGAGTCCGAGTACTGGATTTAATGGACTTTTCTGGGTGTATGGGGCGGTGTTCATGATTGCATTCCACTGGCGCTCGTGAGCTGCTGCAGAACGGCCTGGGTTGCACCATCAATCACGATTTTTCCATTACGGAGGACAATTACGCGATCGACCAGGCTGAGTAAATCCATTCGGTGGGTGACCAGTATTAACGTTCGGTCCTGGCAATGGCTGTTTAAGGATTTGATCAGCCGTTGTTCAGATTGTCTATCCATAGCGTTACTGGGTTCATCGAGAAGAACCATGTTCCCCTGATTAATGAGTGCTCTAGCGATGGCGATTCCTTGTCTTTGTCCGCCGGATAGATAAGCGCCACGCTCACCAATTTGAAAATCGAAGCCTTGGGGGTGTTGATCGAAAAAGGTTTTGATGCCTGCGATATCCGCAGCGGCGAGGATTGCTTCATCGCTAGCCGAACGCAGTCCAAGGCGAAGATTGTCTCGAACGCTTCCGGCGAGGAGTGTCGGCTCCTGAGGGAGATAACTGATGTGTCGTCTGAGATCAACTGGGTCGATTTGCAGCATATCTGTTTGATCAATATAGATATTCCCGCTACTCGGTAAATAAAGTTTTGTGAGCAATCTATGAATCGTGCTTTTACCAGAGCCTGTTGGCCCGATAATCGCGACCTTCTCACCAGCAGCTATAGAGAAACTGATGCCATCTAAGGCAGGGGTGGTTTGTTCGGGGTAGCTAAATGCGACCTGCTTGAAGGTCACAGCAGCTTTAATGTCGGCTCGATGTAAAAATTGGTTTTTATAGTCTCGCTCACCAGGGATTGCCATCAAACGATCAATGGTGCCGTAAGCTGCCAGGGCATGTTGGTAACGGGTAAGAATATTGGCCACCTGATTCATGGGTGCTAGAGCGCGCCCGGTCAAAATCGTGCAGGCGATTAAGCCGCCTATGGTCAAATCACCTTGCTGAATCGCATAAACGCCAGCAATAACCAGACACACTGTGGCAGCTTGGCCAATGAATTGAATCAAGTTTAAAGTCGTGAGTGAGCCGAGTCTTGATCGTAGCCCAAGATCAGCGAGCGTGGACTGCGTTGATTCCCATCTTGCCTGCATTTCTGCTTCAGCTTGGCTGGCTTTAATCGCTTCTAAAGCGTGCAGTGTCTCAACCAGTAAAGCGGTTTTTCTTGCAGATTCTGCAAAAATATCTTGAACAAGCGGGCGCAGTTGGCGTTGAGCTAGATAACTGATGATCACGACCACGGGCAAGACTATCGCTGGAATGAATCCAATTGGACCGGCGATCATAAAGATTAGGCCGATAAACAGTAGGACAAAGGGCAGATCGATCAAGGTAAGCAAAGTCGTAGAGGTAAAGAACTCTCTAAACTGGTCAAATTCCTGTAATTGGTTCGCAAAACTGCCTACGCGCTTGGGATGCGCTTGCATTTTCATATTTAGCACGTGTTCAAAAGTAGATGACGAGAGGGCGATGTCGGCCCGTTTCCCAGCCACGTCCAGAAAGTAGCCGCGGATGGATTTCATCAGAAAATCGAAGACAAAGACCACGGCGATACCCGAAGCTAGGACCCAGAGCGTGCTAGTAGCCTGATTGGGTACAACCCTATCGTAGACATTCATAATAAACAAAGGCGTAGCCAGTGCGAATACATTGGTCAACAGGGACGACAGCAAAACCTCAGCATAAAGCCGTCTTGCGCCTTTGATGATTGACCAAAACCAGTGGCTATTGGCTTCGGTTTCTGCAGAACGGTCACGCTCGATGTGTTCAATCCGAAGAATCTTCTGTGGCGCCTCGTCAATCATTGCTGCTTTGCTGATTGATGTCGCCTCTTGAGTGCTTGATGTGACAACCATGAGCTGGTGATCGGTGGCTTCGGCAATGACGAAGGCGCGGCCATTCGCCGAAATCAAGAGGGCCGGGCCTTGAAGTGCATTGATTGAGGGAGGCGTTGCATCCTCTATGGCAAGCCTTATTCCCGCTCTTGCTGCGGCCCGAAAGACGAGGTCGAGCGGTGACAGATTCTCAGAAGGTAGGCCCGCAAATAGCGCATTTTCTGATATCGCACGGCCGGCAAGTCGGCATAATTCGCTGACTGCATGGGTAAGTACCAGCGTCTGCGATGACTCAAGCTGTTCTTTCGTTTCTGACATGTCAGCAGTATAGCACTTGGTAATAACGACTCTGCTACACTACTTTGCCTACCTCTACAGGCCTTATGGTTTTTTGAATAAGTTGATAAACAATCCTCGCGCTAGCATTTTATGCTGCAGTTATTGACGTTGCTGAGACTGCATAAGATTCCGGTTTCCATAGGCGAGTGGCTGGATTTTATGGGCGCTCTCAAAGCGAATCTGGTTGTGACTAACCCGGAGGGGCTGTATGGGCTTGCACAATTGTGTCTTGTTAAGCACGAACGGCATTTCAGTCAGTTTGATCGTGCCTTTGAAGCTTGGTTAGCCCTAGACCCTCGAAGTGAGGGTGTTTTTCTAGACGAGGCGCTGCAAGCTGCTTTGTTAGAAGTCTTAGGCTCTCACCGAGCCACCTTTGAGGCGAGGCAAGTCCTCGAGGCGGATCTTAGAAGGTATGTGGAATTGGTCGCAGCTGAAAAAATAGGCTTTGAAAGCAGGGGGCTCGATGGATCGCTGCCGCCGAAAGATCTAGGTATTCGGCAGCATCCCTGGCGCGAACAGAAGTTTGAGCCAGATGCTGAGGGAGAATTCGATGTCGCAGCCGATGATCCCATGCAGGGATCCCATGGGTTACCAGAGCCAGTGGCCGGGGATAACCAGAGCAACTTGGTTCAAGGAAACTCGCCTGGTTTGCGATCCGAAGAACCGTATCCAAGCGACGAGCTCGATGAAGATCATGGAGGGGAATCGGACGAACCTGGGCAAAAGGGTCAAGGCGGTGAGGCCGGTGTCGGCGCTTCAGACCAGTTGGGGCAGGGCTTTGCCGAAACTTTGCCAAGGGTAACCGGTGTTCGTAGTCAAGTTACCGCCCAACGATTCAGCACTGCAGCCAAGGTGGCGTTAATGGATCAATTCGATGGCCTAGAGGATGATGCGCGTTTGGGCGTTAGGTCGATGCGGATGGCGATCAGACGGTTGCGTCAATGGGTGAGAGCCGCGCAAACGGAAGAGTTGGATCTAAGCAGTACGCTAAAAGCCACGGCAACGAACGGCGGTTGGTTGGACATTCGAATGCAGCCATCTAGGGTAAATGGTCTGAAGCTGGTTTTGTTGCTTGATAGCGGTGGGTCCATGGAGATCCATGCCGAGCTTTGCCATCAATTATTTACTGCAGTGAAGAGCGAGCTCCGCTCCTTGACGGCGCTGACCTTTCATAACTGTATATACGCTGAGCTCGCGCCGATGGCCTCCGCAGGGGCACCATCACCCTTAAGAATAGCGACCATGGATTTTCTCGCCAAGCTGGACCGAGATACTCGTATCGTGGTTGTCGGCGATGGGCAGATGGGGCTGCAAGAATTACTGGAAGTAGGGGGTAGTCTCACGCATTTTAATGCAATCACGGGGTTAGAGTGGTTGCAGCGAGTAGAGCAGCGTTGCAGACATGTGGCTTGGTTGAACCCGCTTCCAACCGAGACCTGGGCTGGGTCTAGCAGCATTACGCTCATCAAAGAAACTTTTGCAGATCGCATGTATTCATTGACTCATGCGGGGCTGGCGGATGCCTCCCAAGCACTCATGCGTTAACAACTCTAACGGGCGAACCTTGACAAAAGCGTTCGATATTTTCCGCCATCTGCTGAATCAACCGTTGCCTAGCTTCAATCGCACCCCAAGCGTTGTGTGGCGTGATTAATAGGTTCGGTCTTGGTTCTGTAAAAAGCGGGTCGTCGTATCGCGGCGGTTCCTCGGTTAGGACGTCAATGGCTGCGCCTGCGATTTGTCCTGAATCAAGTGCCGACAACAGCGCCGTTGAGTCAACAAGACCGCCCCTGGCAGTATTGATGAAAAAAGCACCAGGTTTCATAAGAGACAAGGTTTCAGAATTGATCAGATGGTGGTTATTCGCGGTGAGCGGGCAATGCAGTGACACGACGTCGGATAGCTTTAGTAATTTTTCAAGTGGGTGTCGATCTACCGCGGCGGCCGTTTTTTGATCCCCCGTCGACCCTTGAGAGTCCGCCGCTATCACGTTCATACCAAATGCCTGCGCCAGCGCGGCAACCGCTTGACCAAGGGTCCCCCAACCAATAATTCCCATAGTTTTGCCCGAGAGTTCGGTAATAGGATGGTCGAGACGACAAAATACCGGGCTCTGCTGCCATCGACCTTGTTGTGTATCTAAAAGATAGTTCGGCTGCTGAGTCACGAGGTTAAGCAGTAGGGCAAAAGTATGCTGCGAGACCGACGGTGTTGCATAGCCCACTGCATTTGAAACGACGATGTTAAAGTCGGTGGCCGCCGTGAGATCAACATTGTTTGTACCGGTTGCCATTAGACTGATGAGCTTGATTTTAGGACGATTTTGTAACACGCCGCGAGGCAGCTGAACTTTGTTGGTCAGCACGATGTCAGCATCGAGCAGATGGTCAGTAAGTTGATCTCGGTTGGTCGCCATGAAAATGCGCCAGTCATCGAGTAACCCGGTGACCGGCGTAAGATCTGGGTCGGGCCCAAGGCTCATGGCATCTAGGATGACCCCTTTCATCATCGTCTGCGATCAGTAGGCCAGCACCAATCTTGTAGGCGGTTCACAAATCGGGGAAAGCTGCAGACAGGGCCTCATTCCAAGATGCGACGTCTGACTCGACCGATGCCAGTAGGCTTTCGGTATCCCCTTCAACGTCTATGGTCTCTATGTGATCCCCCTGCCGTATATCGTTGACAACCGCTTGATCGCTGTCGCTACTGACGACGCCAAAAACCGTGTGGTTGCCGTCAAGATGCGGTGTGGGCACATGGGTAATGAAAAACTGGCTACCATTAGTCCCGGGGCCCGCATTGGCCATCGACAAAATACCAGGACGATCATGCTTCAGTTCACTACGAAACTCATCCTCAAATCGATAACCCGGATTGCCAGTCCCCGTGCCGTGAGGACATCCTCCTTGAATCATGAAATCTGCAATGACGCGGTGAAAAGAAAGTCCATTGTAATAGCCTTTTAACGCTAAATTGATGAAATTCGCGCAGGTTTTGGGCGTTTCTTCAGGGTATAGGTTAAGGTTGATGTCACCTTTGTTGGTGTGGATGACGACAGATAAAGTCACAGTAAATCCTCTGGAAAGTTAAAAGCATTGTCGGTTGCACGACCCTTGTTTGTGCACGACCCTGGTAAAAGTAGGTTAGCGATCTGAAATGGGCACATAATCGCGCTTATTAGGCCCAAGGTAGAGCTGCCGGGGTCGGCCTATTTTAAACGGCGCACTCAACATTTCGGACCAATGTGCAATCCAACCGGGCATTCGTCCAAGGGCAAATAACGCAGTATACATAGGGGTCGGAATACCCATCGCTTTAAGCGTGATACCTGAATAGAAGTCGATGTTAGGATAAAGCCGCCTATCGACAAAGTAAGCCTCCTCTCGAGCAATGGTCTCGAGTGCTTTGGCAACTGCCAGCAGTGGTTCGTCATCGACGCCCTGCTCTGCCAACACAGCGTGGCAACTGGCTTGCATAACAGTAGCTCTCGGATCGAAATTTTTATAAACCCTGTGGCCAAAGCCCATCAGTTTGAAGGGGTCATCTTTGTCTTTCGCTCTAGCCACATAGTCGCTGACATGATCAATGCTGCCAATTTCCATAAGCATATCAAGCACAGCTTCATTAGCGCCCCCATGAGAGGGGCCCCAGAGCGCTGCAATCCCGGCAGCAATCGCAGCATAGGGATTTGCTTCGGTTGAACCTGCAATCCTGACCGTCGAAGTGGAGGCATTTTGCTCATGGTCAGCATGAAGAATGAAAATTTTATCCAGGGCGTCCGCGAGCGTCTTACTAACTTTAGGTGGTTGCCCTGTTTCGCCAAAACACATATTCAAAAAATTCTCGGCATAGCCTAGGTTTGGATCAGGAGCAACGAAACTAGCATTGATTGATTTGCGATAGCTCATTGCCGCAAGCGTTGGAATTTTGGCAATAAGCTGTTTTGCTGACTCCAAGCGATGCTCAGCGTTATATATATCTAAACCCTCATGGAACTGCGCGGCTAGCCCTGCCACTGCAGCACATAGCATCGACATCGGATGCGACTCAGTCGTGAATCCGTCAAACAAGCGAGCAAAGTGATCATCGATGGGCATCCGATCGGCAATGTCTTGTTTAAACGCCCCCAGCGCTTCAGCAGAAGGTAGCTCCCCGTGAAGGAGGAGATAACACACTTCGAGATGTTCGGATTGATCAGCGAGTTGCTCTATGGGATAGCCTCGATAAGTCAAGATGCCGGCATCACCATCAATGTAGGTGATGGCAGAATCACACGCTGCGGTCGACAAAAAGCCCGGATCATAGGTATACAGACCTTGTTGAATCAGGCTTCTGACGTCGACTACGTCGAGCCCGACAGTGGCCTCGAGGACGGGCAGCTCAGTGGTGACGCCGTCGATCGTGATTTGGACAATATGTTTCATAAATGCTTCGCTCGTGCTTGTTAACGCCAGTAGCGGCCTTGTTGGGGGCTTTTCAGCGCCACAGAGTCATGACCCCAAGAGAGGCTACATGTAATCAAAATGGATTCCTGATGTAAAGGCTAGCGCTGCCGAAACCCGCCGCTTAGCGTTGTTTTTTGACAGGCTAGCCTCTATCATGTCGCCGCCTTTGAAGCGCGACCTTTTGTTGGAAAAGTCTGGCGGTGACTCGCGCACTAGTCATCGCGCATAGGTCTCATAAACAGCGTAAATAGTAGCAGACTAAGCGCCATTAGAGGTGGCAAAATTAAGGTCCTCAGGGGCGAAAGAAGAGACGCTAGGTCGTATCCATTGTCGACTTGGCAACAACGATTGTAGCCACATACCTCAGTCATCGAGGTAGGGTGTTTGGAGGAAAATGATGAGCAAAGAACGTCGTCCAATCAATGTCGGTTTAGGGGATTTACTGCAATTTCGTTGGCCGATCATTGCCTTAGCCTCGATTTCACATCGTATCGCTGGCGTTGTGTTGTTTATAGGGCTTGGCATCATGTTACTTGCGCTTCAAGTATCGTTGGATTCCCAAGCGGGTTTCGATCTGGTGCAAGGCTATATTGCCTCACCGCTAGGCAAGTTGTTGACCTGGGCCTTATTGGCCGCATTGGCTTATCACTTCGTTGCCGGGGTCAAGCATTTGATTCTCGATGGGAGTGACTTAGAAACGTTAGGTGCAGCCACCTTAGCAGCCCGGGTTACGTTAATCATTTCGGCGATTTTAATGGCTCTAGCGGCTTATTGGGTCATCTAGATTTAGCGTTCAGGCGTAGCAGTTCAAGCAAGGAGTTTCTATGGTTACCCAAGTCACAAGTCTTTCAAGAAATGGGATCAGCGATTGGTATATTCAGCGACTGTCGTCTTATGTAATGGCCGCTTATGTGGTTTTTTTAGTCGGCTTTGTATTGGCAACAGAAGCTTTGACCTTCGAAGTATGGTCAACACTTTTTGATCAAACTTGGATGCAATTGGCAACCCTGGTGACGCTGCTTGCTACCTGTGCCCACGCATGGATTGGCATGTGGACCGTTGGCACGGATTATTTAAGGTCCCGAACCATGGGGGCAGGCGGGGACCGATTACGCGGTCTTTATCAAGTCGTTTGCGGCCTGTTGCTGGTAGCTTATGTGCTTTGGGGTATCAAAATTTTGTGGGGTAACTAGACATGTCAGAAATATCGACTTTAGAATTTGACGCCATTATCGTCGGAGGGGGCGGCTCGGGACTTCGTGCGGGTTTGCAGCTTGCTCAGTCAGGCCATAAAACAGCCATCGTTTCGAAAGTGTTCCCCACTCGGTCTCACACCGTGTCTGCCCAAGGGGGTATCACGTGCGCCATTGCCAGCGAAGATCCCAATGATGATTGGCGGTGGCACATGTATGACACCGTCAAGGGGTCAGATTACATCGGTGACCAAGATGCGATTGAGTATATGTGTAGCGTGGGGCCCGAGGCGGTTTTCGAGCTTGAACACATGGGGCTTCCTTTTTCTCGAAAAGAAAATGGACGGATATACCAGCGACCCTTTGGTGGGCAAAGCAAGGATTTTGGCAAAGGTGGGCAAGCTGCTAGAACCTGCGCTGCGGCAGATAGAACCGGCCATGCACTGCTTCACACACTATACCAAGGCAATATTCAGGCGGGCTCAACGATTTTTAGCGAGTGGTTCGCGGTCGACCTAGTCAAAAATGCAAAAGGCGCGGTAACTGGTGTCGTCGCCATTTGTATGGAAACAGGCGAAGTGTGCTACATCAAGTCTAAGGCGACTGTTTTAGCAACAGGTGGTGCAGGCCGCATCTATGCCTCGACGACGAATGCCCTCATGAACACAGGCGATGGCACCGGTATGGCATTGAGAGCCGGTTTTGTGATGCAAGACATGGAAATGTGGCAGTTTCATCCTACGGGAATTGCCGGTGCAGGTACCTTAGTGACTGAAGGCTGTCGCGGTGAAGGCGGTTACCTGATTAATAAGGATGGTGAGCGCTTTATGGAGCGTTACGCGCCTAATGCAAAAGATCTGGCGGGACGCGATGTCGTTGCAAGAAGCATGGTGCTCGAGATTCTGGAAGGCCGTGGTGCTGGTGAAAATGGTGACCATGTGTTGTTAAAGCTTGATCATCTAGGAGAAGACATCCTCCATTCTCGATTGCCTGGTATCGTGGAATTATCCAAAACATTTGCCCACGTCGATCCGGTAAAAGAACCCATTCCAGTCGTACCGACCTGCCACTATATGATGGGTGGTCTGCCGACCAATATTCATGGGCAAGCAATCACGGTAGACAGCGAGGGTAAAGATCACGTCATAGACGGTCTCTATGCGGTCGGAGAGGCAGCCTGTGTCTCTGTTCATGGCGCAAACCGTTTAGGGGGTAATTCCCTCCTCGATCTAGTGGTTTTTGGTCGTGCCGCAGGACTTTATATTAATGAAGCGCTTAGCTCAGGAATCGCGCTGCAGGATTCGAGCGATTCCGATTTGGAGGCGTCAATGACGAGGCTAAATCGATGGAATAATTCCGATGCGTCTGGCGAATCCCCGGCTGAACTCAAGCGGGCATTGCAAGAGTGCATGCAACTGAATTTTGGGGTGTTCAGAAAAGAGGCGCCGATGCAGGAGGGAATCAAAACGCTTGAATCCTTGCGGGAGCGTATCGAAAACGCTTATTTGGCCGACAAGTCTCAAGCTTTTAATACGGCTCGGTTGGAAGCGCTTGAGTTAGATAATTTACTTGAGATTGCCGAAGCTACGGCGTTCAGCGCTGAAGGTCGAAAAGAAAGCCGAGGCGCCCATGCTCGGGATGATTACCAAGAGCGCGATGACGAGAATTGGTTAGCGCACTCAATTTATAATCCAGAGACCAAAGCGCTGACGCAACGCGCAGTGAATTTTACGCCGAAAACCGTGGAGACCTTTGAGCCCAAAATACGAAGTTATTGAGAGAGAGGCCTCTGCTTAGAAGCGGTGACCTTGGAATGGGCCACTGAAGGCAAGCCGACTGGCGTTTCGGGCAGGGCAAAAGGTCCCACGCGGGCTCCAGTGAATTACGACTGGTGCCAACAAAAGACGTGTTTGAGTTAAAAAATTGTATTTCAGTAAAAAATTGTATTTGGTTTAAAAAGAGTATTTGAGTAAGGAATCATTATGCAAGTCAGTGTTTATCGATTTAATCCAGAAACAGATGACCGTCCGTATATGCAGGATTTTTCTATTGAGATTCCCGCTGGTCGGGATCTAATGGTGCTCGATGTTATGGCTCTGATTAAAGAGCAAGACGCCTCTGTGACCTATCGTCGTTCATGCCGAGAGGGCGTCTGTGGTTCTGATGGCGTTAACATGAATGGAAAGAACGGCCTTGCCTGTATTACCCCAATATCGGAAGTCGCCAAAGGTGGAAAACTGAAAATAAGACCACTGCCCGGTCTGCCCGTCGTGCGAGATTTGGTGGTGGACATGACGCAGTTTTATGAAAATTACAAAAAGGTACAACCTTACCTCGTTAACGACACTCTGCCGCCAAAAATGGAACGCCTTCAAAGCCCTGAGGATCGTGAGAAGCTCGACGGACTTTACGAATGCATATTATGCGCTTGCTGTTCGACATCTTGCCCAAGTTTCTGGTGGAATCCCGACAAATTCATCGGACCAGCAGGCTTATTGCAGGCTTATCGGTTTATCGCTGATAGCAGAGACACCGCAACCGAAGATCGATTGTCCAACCTTCAGGACCCTTTTAGTGTCTTTCGGTGTCGAGGCATTATGAATTGCGTCAGCGTTTGTCCTAAGGGCTTAAATCCAACACGAGCCATAGGACACATTCGTAATATGCTTATGGAGCGTGCAATTTAGCTTAATGACCAATTTGACGGTCTTTCCCCATACCGTCCGATCAGAAGGTTAGTTACAATAGGGTGGTTGAACTTCTAGGTTGGCGGTAATGTCTGATCACTCAATGGCGGCGCTTTGGCGCAGTGGCCATATATCCGGTAGCAATGCCACTTATGTAGAGGCGTTGTTTGAGGATTACCTCGAGAACCCCGAGGCTTGTCCGGTCGAATGGCGGCATTACTTTGACCAGCTTCCAGGGCAAACCAACCCTGACTCAAAAGCGGATATCTCTCACGCGACCGTTCGTGACCACTTTCTTCTGTTAGCAAAGAACCAATCCCGAGTAGTACCTGCTCCGGCGGCCTCCGTCTCGTCGAATCATGAGCGCAAACAGTTTGCCGTCGGTGAGTTGATTAACGGTTATCGCAGGCGAGGTCATCTAAAAGCTGACCTAGATCCGCTCGGCTTGTCGCCGATTCCCGAAGTGCCTTCATTAACGCTTGGGCACCACGGCCTTTCCGAGGCAGATCGTGACACGCTGTTTCAAGTTGGATCGCTAGCGCTAGGGAAGGCTGAAGCTTCGCTTGCCGAAATTACCGCGGCCCTTGAAGAGACCTATTGCGGTTCCATTGGTGCTGAATATATGCATATCAGCGATGAAACCGAATTAAATTGGGTTCAGGATCGTATGGAAGGGACCCGAACTAAGCCTTATTACGGGCATGGCACCAAACGAAGATTGCTTGACCGGATATTAGCGGCAGAAGGTCTGGAGCAGTATCTAGGGAAAAAGTACCCAGGAACCAAACGCTTTGGGCTTGAGGGTGCGGAAACGTTTATTTGTTGTTTGGCAGAGTTGATTCATCGTGCTGGAGCCTCAGGTGTGGTCGAGACGGTTATCGGAATGGCTCATAGAGGACGCTTGAACGTGCTGGTAAACCTTTTGGGTAAAGATCCGGCGGCGCTGTTCGACGAGTTCGAAGGTCGATATCAAGCTACAGAAGGTTCGGGTGATGTAAAATACCACCAAGGGTTTTCGTCGAATCTCATGACGCCCGGAGGAGAAATGCACTTGGCGCTGGGTTTTAACCCCAGTCATTTAGAGATAGCAGCTCCGGTTATAGCAGGATCCGTGCGCGCTAGGATGGATCGTCGCCAAGATCAAGACGGCGATAAAGTGCTTGCGATTAGTGTCCATGGAGATGCCGCGTTTGCAGGGCAAGGGGTGGTCATGGAAACGTTCCAAATGTCCCAGACTCGTGGGTTTTATACCGGTGGGACCTTGCACGTCATCATCAACAATCAAATTGGCTATACCACGAGCGAGCGTGAAGATGCTCGGTCTACTCATTACTGCACGGAAGTTGCCAAGATGGTGCAGGCGCCTATTTTTCACGTTAATGGCGACGACCCTGTAGCGGTTTTGTTTGTCTCACAAATGGCGCTTGATTATCGAATGACCTTTAAAAAAGATGTCGTCATTGACTTGGTCTGCTATCGGCGTCGGGGGCATAACGAAGGAGACGAACCGGCCATTACCCAACCAAAAATGTACGAGACCATTCGCGCTCATCCAACAGTGTTGGGTCAATTCTCTCAAAAGCTTATCCAAGAGGGTGCGATAGAGCTCGCCGAGTATGAACGCAGAGTGATTGCCTATAGAGATGCCCTGGATGAAGGCAATGCGGTAGCTTGGGATTACTTAAAAGCGCCAGACACGTCGTTATATGTGGATTGGACGTCGCATATCGGTAAGGATTGGAATGCGCCCAGCGATACACGATTTGATCGTAACCGATTTCAAGCGCTTGCTACCGAAATTAACACGGTCAGTCAGCAGGTCCATCTGCATCGACAAGTGACTAAGATCTTGCGAGAGCGCGAGGATATGGCCAGTGGTAAGACGCCCTGTAATTGGGGTTTCGCTGAGATGATGGCTTACGCAACATTGCTCGATGAAGGCTTTGACATACGATTGACCGGTCAAGATGTAGGCCGTGGAACCTTTGCCCATCGGCACGCCGTGCTGCACGATCAAACAACCAATCAGGCCGTGACGCCCATAGGGCTGCTTGACACTCCTGGTGAATTCAAAATCTATGATTCCTTCCTGTCTGAAGAAGCAGTGTTAGCTTTCGAGTATGGGTATTCCCAGACCAGTCCTAATACATTGGTCATTTGGGAGGCGCAATTTGGGGATTTTGCCAATGGTGCACAGGTCGTGATTGACCAGTTCATTACCAGCGGTGAACATAAGTGGGCGCGCTTATCCGGGCTGACAATGTTGCTTCCGCATGGCTATGAAGGTGCCGGGCCAGAGCATTCCTCGGCACGTTTAGAACGATACTTGCAGCTGTCAGCTGAACACAACATCCAAGTTTGTGTGCCAACGACGCCCGCCCAAATTTATCATCTGTTACGTCGTCAGATGAAGAGAGAAACCCGCAAACCGCTGATTGTGCTTTCCCCTAAGAGTCTATTGCGATTGCCCGATGCTATATCCTCCATAGACGAGCTCACGGATGGGACTTTTCAGACGGTCATTACCGATAGCTTAAGCATTGACAATCCCGCTGGGGTGAAGCGCTTAATCCTTTGCAGTGGTAAGGTTTACTACGATTTACGCCGACAATGTGCCGATGCCGGCCGCAGTGATGTAGCCATTCTCCGAATTGAGCAGCTCTATCCGTTCCCGCATGAAGCGTTAGCATCAGCACTTGCTGGCATGACAAGTGTAGAAGCCGCTATTTGGTGTCAAGAAGAACCTATGAACCAAGGGGCCTGGTACAGCAGTCAGCATCATATGCGGCGAGCGCTACAAAAGCTCAATCCGAGTTTACACCTGACTTACGCCGGCCGGGAATCCTCCGCCGCAGCGGCTGCAGGCTATATAGGGGTTCACCAAGCACAGCAAGAGGCGCTCGTGTCTCTTGCGTTAAATGGTGAGTTATCAGACTTTGAAACGATTCAGTCCAGGAGTTGATGTGTGATGGAGATTAAAGCGCCGGTATTTCCGGAGTCGATTGCCGACGGTGAGGTCGCATCGTGGCACGTGGCTGAAGGACAGTGGGTGAGTCGCGATGAAATTCTCGTTGATATCGAAACAGATAAAGTTGTGCTGGAAGTTGTGGCCCCAGCGCCTGGCCGGATCACGAAAATCGTCAAAACGACCGGTGAGACGGTGCTTTCAGAGGCTTTGCTAGCAGAATTTGAGGCAGGTGAAGGTGAAGCTATCAGCGTGCCAAGTGATTCGACTGAGATGGCCGCTGATGCCGGTGATTCGTCAATGTCGGGCTCGGAGGTTAATCGACCAATGCCAGTTGCAAGTCCCGCAGCTAGGAAGCTCGCCGAAGAATCAGGGGTAGACCTCAGAGGCATACAAGGCAGCGGCAAGAGCGGCTTGGTCACCAAGGAGGATATTTTAAGTGCGGTTGCCAAAGCGCAAGATATTGGTGTGCCCCCGGGAGATCCTGCCAATCAGACTCAATCGCAAGCCGCAATGGTTGAAACCGGTGAGCGAATAGAGCGTAGGGTCCCCATGACCCGTTTAAGAGCGAGCATTGCTAAGCGCTTGGTCGATGCTCAGCAAACTGCTGCCATGCTGACAACTTTCAATGAGGTCGACATGTCGGCGATCATGTCGCTGCGAGCTCAGTACAAAGAAGCCTTCGAAAAAGCTCATAACGGAACGCGTCTTGGATTTATGTCTTTTTTCGTTAGGGCATGTACCGAAGCGTTGAAGCGATTCCCAGCGGTCAATGCCTCTATTGATGGCAACGATATTGTTTACCATGGTTACCAAGATGTCGGGGTTGCAGTGTCCTCGCCGAGAGGATTGGTGGTTCCAGTGATCAGAGATGCCGACAGTCTGACGCTTGCGGAAGTCGAAGAGCAAATAAAGATCTTTGGTGAGAAGGCGCAAAATGCTCAGTTAAGCATCGAAGACATGACTGGGGGCACGTTTACCATATCTAATGGCGGCGTCTTTGGTTCGATGCTTTCGACGCCGATTCTCAATCCCCCTCAGACAGCGATTCTAGGGATGCACAAGATTCAGGATCGCCCTATGGCAATAGATGGGCAAGTTGTGGTCAGGCCTATGATGTATCTCGCCTTGTCGTATGATCACCGCCTGATAGATGGCCAAGAGGCCGTGCGGTTTCTGGTTACGGTGAAAGATTTCTTAGAAGAACCCGCTCGAATATTATTAGACATTTAAGGACTAGACCATGAGTGAGGCATTTGATGTGGCGGTAATTGGTGCCGGACCCGCAGGTTATCATGCAGCCATTCGGTCGGCGCAATTGGGCTTGAAAACCGTCTGCATCGATCGCTGGGTTGATAAAAATGGCGCTGCGGCACTCGGCGGCACCTGCTTGAATGTCGGTTGCATACCCTCAAAGGCTCTGCTGGACGCATCCCACAAGTTTCGCCAAGCCCTGTCGGAATTTAACGAGCTAGGGATTAAAACCGGTAAAGTCTCCTTGGATCTGGATCAAATGCAGGCGCACAAGGGTAAGGTTGTCCAAAGTTTAACCCAGGGCGTCGCTGGCTTATTAAAATCAAATGGTGTTGACGTTCGGCTGGGTCGTGCTCGGTTAGAAGTTGATAACAAAATTTCTGTGATTGATCACACCGGTAACGAAGTCAGTCTATCGTCAAAAGCGATCATATTGGCGCCAGGCTCGAAGCCCATCGATATTGCTGCTTGTCCAATGGATGGTGAACAAATCGTAGATTCAACGGGCGCCCTCGAATTTAACGAGGTCCCAAAAACCTTGGGAGTCATTGGTGCAGGGGTTATTGGTTTGGAACTCGGTAGCGTCTGGGCGAGATTGGGCAGCAAAGTCGTGCTTCTTGAGGCATTGCCTGAATTTTTACCAGCAGCGGACCGACAGTTGGCCAAGGCAGCGTTAAAACAATTTGAGCGACAAGGGCTAGAGATTCGCTTGGGGGCCAAGGTTATCAATAGCGTTCCGAAAAAGGGGCGAGTCGAGGTTGAATATCAAGATAACGATGGCAAGCACAAGGTCTCGTTTGACCGAGTCATTGTCGCGGTGGGAAGGGTCCCTGATATAGACGGATTGTGTGGTGACGGTGTAGCACTTGCGCTTGATCAGCGTGGTGCTATTGCCGTTGATGACCAGTGTCAAACGTCATTGCCCAATGTTTTTGCTGTGGGGGATGCCGTGCGAGGGCCGATGCTTGCTCATAAAGGCATGGAAGAAGGCATAATGGTCGCTGAACGATTAGTCGGCAGCAAGCCGCAAGTCAACTATGACACCGTACCTTCGGTGATCTATACTCATCCCGAAATTGCGTGGGTGGGTGAGTCTGAACAGCATCTTACCAGCCAAGAGATTCCGATTAAGGTGGGTATGTTCCCGCTGGCAGCTAGTGGAAGAGCGATGGCCAGTAATGAAACAGAAGGCTTAATTAAGGTTGTGGCGCATGCGGAAACCGATCGAATTTTAGGCGTTCATGTGATGGCTGCACATGGCTCGGAATTGATCGCAGAGGCAGTCATTGCGATGGAATTTGGTGCTTCAGCAGAAGACCTTGGGTTGACCATGTTCGCGCATCCGACCTTATCAGAGGGCTTGCATGAAGCGGCACTTGCGGTATCAGGGCATGCCATTCATATCGCTAATCGAAAGCGTCGTTGACAAGAAGTAGGGTCAAAATAACCAAGCGGTTAGGAAATTATCACAATAACAAGTGAGGCCAGTTTCTGGGACGGTTTTTTAGAAAGCCGGTTGAGTGCCGGCCGATGGATCATCAGAGCAGAGTAAGGAATAACAATATGAATTTGCATGAGTATCAAGCCAAGCAGCTGTTTGCTGAGTACGGGCTACCGGTTTCGGAGGGGATTGCGGTCGATAGCGGTGATGAAGCGGTTGCTGCAGCGAAGAAAATAGGGGGCGATAAATGGGTCGTGAAAGCACAAGTTCACGCGGGCGGCCGAGGTAAAGCAGGGGGCGTCAAACTGTTTTCGGATTTTGATGAGATTAAAGCTTTTGCGGACAGTTTGTTGGGGACAAATCTAGTGACCTTTCAGACTGACGAGCATGGTCAGCCGGTCTCGAAGATTTTTGTTGAAACCTGCACCGATATTGACCGCGAACTGTATCTAGGCGCAGTTATCGATCGGTCGAGTCGTCGAGTTGTGTTTATGGCATCAACAGAAGGTGGCGTAGAGATCGAAAAGGTCGCCGAAGAGACTCCCGAGAAGATTTTGCAAGCGATCATAGACCCCGCTCTTGGTGGTCAGGCTTATCAGGGCCGAGCGTTAGCGTTTCAGCTTGGGCTAGAAGGTAAACAGGTCAACCAGTTCGCGCAAGTTTTTGTTGCGCTATCGAGAATGTTTATCGAGCGCGACCTGTCTTTGCTTGAAATCAATCCCCTCGTCATTACCAGTGAGGGCAATGTGCACTGCCTGGATGCTAAGGTGGCTATTGATGGTAATGCGCTTTACCGACAAAAAGCGTTAGCCGGTATGAATGACCCGACCCAAGAAGATGAGCGAGAGGCGCAAGCGGCAGAATATGGCCTTAATTACGTGGCGCTTGAGGGCAACATTGGTTGCATGGTCAATGGTGCTGGCCTTGCGATGGGTACCATGGACCTCGTGAAATTGTACGGAGGGCAGCCAGCGAATTTCTTGGATGTTGGCGGTGGAGCTACTAAGGAAGCTGTGAGTGAGGCCTTCAAAATTATCTTGTCAGATGAAGCGGTCCAAGCAGTATTGATTAATATTTTCGGTGGTATTGTCCGCTGCGATATTATCGCTGAAGGTATCATCGGGGCAGTTAAGGAAGTCGGGGTTAATGTGCCCGTTGTTGTTCGTTTCGAGGGTAACAATGCCGCGGTCGGTGTAAAGACGCTAGCAGAAAGTGATGTCGAAATTATTGCCGCGACGAGCTTAACCGATGCAGTAGAACAAGTTGTTAAGGCAGCAGGAGGTGCGAAATGAGCATTTTAGTCAATGCGGAAACGAAGGTGATTTGCCAAGGGTTTACCGGTGCCCAAGGTACTTTGCACTCTGAGCAAGCCATTGCCTACGGCACCAAAATGGTTGGTGGTATTACGCCAGGGAAAGGTGGACAAACGCATTTAGGGTTGCCCGTGTTCGATACCGTTGCCGATGCGGTCACGGCAACTGGAGCAGACGCCAGCGTCATCTACGTGCCTGCACCATTTGCAAAGGATGGGATTTTGGAGGCGGCGGAAGCGGGCATTTCGCTTATCGTGTGTATTACCGAGGGCGTCCCGACTTTGGATATGTTGGCGGTCAAAGTCGCGATGGATGCCATGGGGGTTCGATTGATCGGGCCAAACTGCCCGGGTGTGATAACGCCAGGTGCTTGCAAAATAGGGATTATGCCGGGTGATATCCACCTCCCGGGAAAAGTCGGTATTGTGTCGCGATCGGGCACCTTGACCTATGAAGCGGTCAAGCAAACCACAGACCTAGGGTTTGGCCAGAGCACTTGCGTTGGTATCGGCGGCGACCCGATTCCAGGAAGTAATTTTATCGATATCCTATCGCAGTTCGAGGCTGACCCAGGCACTGAGGCAATCGTGATGGTTGGAGAGATCGGCGGTAACGCCGAGGAAGAAGCGGCGGAGTTCATCAAAGCGCACGTCTCAAAGCCGGTTGTGGGATACATCGCCGGTGTTACTGCGCCTCCAGGCAAACGTATGGGGCATGCTGGTGCTATTATTGCCGGCGGCAAAGGCACCGCAGATGACAAGTTTGCGGCGCTAACAGCAGCCGGAGTCTCGACGGTCAAGAGCCTTGCCGCAATAGGCGACGCGTTAAAAGAGGCCACGGGCTGGTCTTAATGTAACGACTAAAAACGGCCCAAGGGCCGTTTTTTTTGGCTTCGACTTAGAGTCATGGGGTTGAAATGTGCAGGCTTGCCCCAACTTTGAAGTTACGACGCGGATTGAGGTGAAAAAAAGTGGCCGAAGCAAAAAAAGAAACGTTAGGTTTTCAGACTGAAGCAAAGCAATTACTTCAGCTGATGATCCATTCGTTGTATTCGAACAAAGAAATATTTTTAAGAGAGTTAATTTCCAACGCATCAGACGCTATCGACAAGCATCGGTTTGAGTCCTTGACCAATTCGGCGTTGGTGGAGGACGAGACCAGCTATCAAATTCGTGTTCTGGCCGATCCTGACGCGAAAACTATATCGATCATAGATAATGGCATTGGCATGAATCGGGACGATGTCATTAGTCACCTCGGTACCATCGCAAAATCGGGCACCGCCGAATTTCTGGCAGGATTAACCGGTGATCAAAAGAAAGATTCTCAGTTAATCGGGCAATTCGGCGTGGGCTTTTACTCCGCTTTTATTGTCGCCAAGGAGGTAGTTGTTGAGACTCGGAGGGCTGGAGACGCGCCCACCGAAGCCGTTAGGTGGACGTCCAGCGGAGAGGCCGATTACCAAATTGAGTCGATAGAAAAAGCGGACCGAGGCACGAAGGTGGTGCTCCATTTGCACAGCGACCACGAGGAATTCCTCAGCTATTGGCGCTTGCAAAACGTGATTAAAAAATATGCGGACCATGTTTCAGTGCCGGTTTCTATTTTAAAACCTCAAGAAAAAGAAGAAGACGAGCCCACAGAAGAAGTCATCAACAGCGCCACAGCATTGTGGACACGCTCGCGGTCAGACATAAAAGACGAGGAATACCAGGAGTTTTACAAGCATATTGCCCATGACTTTCAGGACGCGCTTACCTGGAGCCATAATCGGGTGGAAGGCAAGTTGGATTACACTAGCTTAATTTATGTTCCGGCAAAAGCCCCCTTTGACTTGTGGAACCGTGAAGCGCCCAAAGGCCTTAAGTTGTACGTACAACGCGTTTTTATCATGGATGAAGCGGAGCAGTTTTTACCGCTGTATTTAAGGTTTATCAAAGGCGTGGTGGATTCAAATGATCTCGCGCTTAACGTCTCTAGAGAGCTGCTGCAGAAAGATCCAGCAATCGATTCTATGAAAGCTGCGTTGACCAAAAGGGCACTCGACATCCTTGAAAAATTAGCAAAGAACGATCCTGAGGCGTACCAAGCATTTTGGTCGGAATTTGGGCAAGTACTAAAGGAGGGTCCTGCAGAAGATTTTGCCAACAAAGAGAAAATTGCTGGCTTATTGCGCTTTGCGACAACCCACACAGACGGTCCGACTCAGGATCAATCCTTGGCAGATTACGTGGGACGAATGAAGCCAGAGCAAGAGAAGATTTATTATGTCGCAGCAGATAACTATCAAACTGCTGCCAATAGCCCGCACCTTGAGGTGTTTCGAGCCAAAGGAATTGAAGTGTTGTTGTTGTCGGACCGCATCGATGAATGGCTAGTAGGGCACTTGATGTCCTTTGATGAGAAGTCGCTGCAGGATGTCGCAAAAGGCTCACTGGATTTAGCTGATGCTAGCGAGAGCGAAAAGGCTGCTGCGGATCAAGCGAAGGAAAGCCTGGCAGGGCTGCTAGAAAAAATTCAAGCGGAGCTCGGTGAGGCGGTATCAGAGGTAACGGTGAGTCATCGATTGACCGAATCGCCTGCCTGTTTGGTGGTAGCCGAAGACGATATGGGCATGCAAATGCGGAGAATCCTAGCGCAAGCGGGACAGTCAGTGCCGGATGCCAATCGCATTTTCGAAATTAATCCGGATCATCCGCTAGTGAAGCGATTAGATGAGGAGACAGACGTCGATCGATTTAATCGTCTGGTTAGGATCCTTTTTGATCAGGCGTTACTCGCCGAAGGCACCGCGCTAGATGATCCTGCCAGTTACGTGCAGCGGCTAAATCAGTTGTTGCTGGAACTAACCAAAAACTAAGGACCCATACGTGAACTCTGAGATGCGTCAGCTGATTCTGATGCGCCACGGACCAGCTGAAGCGCTATCGGCTCGAGATGAAGCTCGCGCTTTGACAGAGCAAGGAAGAGAGGAAGTGCTTGGTGTTGCGCACTGGCTGAAGGATAGGCAGGTGCTTGCCACCGGAGTCGTCTCGAGTCCCTATCTTAGAGCTAGGCAAACAGCGGCGCTGGTAGCGAGTGTGCTCGGCTTAGCTGTATTGCCACAAGATTCTAGATTGGTGCCGTCAGGCGATGCATATGGGCTTGCAGCAGATCTAATGAGACCTGGCGAATCGGCTTTTTGCGTACTCCACATGCCGTTGATCGCAGCCTTGGTGCGGGCTTTAACTGGACAAGAAGTTTACCCTGGTACGAGCGCGGTTTTTTCGATAGCTATGGTCAGTCCAGTTATGGGGCAGAATGTCCTACAATGGTCATCATGATTCATCAAAAACGTTCCCAAAAAATACTCACCGTGCTGTTACTGTTGGTAGCAATACCCCAAGCTCTTAGCATGCCGCTGCTAAATATTGAGGCCGAGCAAATCGAGAGCCGAGTCATCGAGACACCAGAACGTCATAAGATTTTTATTGGACGTCTTAAAAAAATAGCCAATACCCTAAGCCCAGAAGACGCATTAACCGTTGTTGGACAATATTCAGCACAGACCTATCGGGTGCAACCAGATATCAATTTAGATGAAGTCATCGAAGCGCTGGCAGACAATGTTCAAAAAAATCTAACACCCATTTACCAATGCCGCGGTCGCGGCTGCGGAAGCAGCAACGAGTGGGCTAATGCTGTTTTTGGCGTGCCAGAACTCTATGGTCCGGAGGAGACGCAATATTATTGGGTCGGCCAGTCTACATCGCGGGAAGATTATGTGTTGATTTATGCCTCGCAGCGATCGAATAAGCCGGTGTTTTTACAAATCGATCGTATTCAAGGGGCAGGCGGTGGTGTGATCACCGAGTTATTGGAGAATCTTGAGGCTCAAGGGGTTGTTCGATTAGCCCTCGCTCAGGTTCAAGGCAATCCATCTGCATTTGCAGAGGCCATATCGCGTTGGTGTAAAGGTAGAGATGGCGCCGTCCTCGCACTTGTGGTCAGTGATCAGGGCTCAGGCAGCGAGACGTCCGACTTAGGTCTCTCAGAAACCTCAAGGCTGGCAGGGGATATACTCGATCGTATCGATGACTACGTTACTGACGTCTCGGAATCAACGACGCAGGGACACTGCATAAAGCAAAGCTACGGTTTTGGCGCTCTGGCACCAGTGGTTGGCGCGCCAAACCCTCGTATTGATTTGGTGCTGCTTCCCTAGGACCGGGCCGCTGAGCCTAGCGATAAACGCGATCGACGTTTAACGCTGAAGCTGCAGAATTGAAAGAAACTCCATGCGCGTGCTTTGATCACCCTGAAATTGCCCGAGCATCATTGAGGTTTTCATCATTGAATTTTGCTTTTCGACGCCTCGCATCATCATACACATGTGTTGCGCCTCGATGATTACCCCAACCCCGGCCGCATCGGTGACACTCGCAATGGCCTCAGCGATTTCTTTGGTGAGATTCTCTTGGATCTGCAGACGTCGAGCGAACATATCAACGATCCGCGCAACTTTAGACAGACCCAGTACCTTACCAGTGGGTAAGTACGCGACGTGACATTTTCCGATAAAGGGGAGCATGTGATGTTCACACATGGAATACAGCTCTATATCTTGCACGATAATCATTTCGCTGGTATCGCTGGGAAACAAAGCCTCATTGACAAGATCGTCTAGGGTCTCACCGTAGCCTTTCGTTAAAAAAGCCATTGCGTTAGCTGCTCGACTCGGTGTGTCTAAAAGGCCTGGTCTGCTGGGGTCCTCGCCTATTTGCTCTAAAATTGCTCGAAATGCTGCGTCCATCTATGTCTCCTGTCGACCGTGCCGGTGCTCACAACAATTATGCGAGGATCCTTGGCTGCATTAGTCTATAATAGCCTATTTTTAGGATGAGACGTCATGCCTGGTAGTAGCTTTGGCGAAATGTTTCGGGTGACCACCTTTGGAGAGAGCCACGGAGCTGCGCTCGGTTGTGTTGTAGATGGGTGCCCGCCAGGTATGATTTTGTCGGAGGCGGACTTACAAGTTGATCTTGATCGGCGAAAACCCGGGACGTCGAAGTATGCGACTCAGCGCCAAGAAGGGGATCGGGTAAAAATTCTATCAGGTGTGTTCGAGGGCAAGACGACAGGAACGAGCATTGGCCTGCTAATTGAAAATGAGGATCAAAAATCTAAGGATTACAGTGCGATTAAGGATCTTTTCCGACCAGCTCATGCCGATTTTACCTACCAGAAGAAGTATGGTTTGCGAGATTATCGTGGCGGCGGACGGTCTTCGGCGCGAGAGACTGCAATGCGGGTGGCAGCTGGTGCGATCGCTAAGAAGTATTTAGCTGAAACCTTAGGCATCAAGATTCGCGGCTATCTCGCCCAGATGGGGTCTATCCGTATACAGTCCTTTGATTGGCAGGAGGTCGAGGCCAATCCTTTTTTCTGTCCTGACGCTACGTGTGTTGAAGCGATGGCTGCGTTGATCGACGAACTTCGTCGAGCCGGAGATTCGGTGGGTGCTAGAATCAACGTAGTCGCCGAAGGGATGCCTGCTGGGTTAGGGGAGCCGGTATTTGCGAGATTAGATGCAGACATTGCAGCGGCAATGATGAGTATCAACGCCGTTAAAGGCGTTGAAGTCGGAGATGGCTTTGCAGTGATAGAGCAGCGCGGCTCAGAGCATAGAGATGAGCTTTTTCCGGAAGGATTTGGTTCTAATCATGCTGGAGGTGTGCTGGGGGGGATCAGTTCTGGTCAGGATGTTCTGGTAAGTCTTGCCCTTAAGCCGACCTCAAGCATTACTCAGCCGGCGAAAACGATCACAACGGCTGGCGAGCCTACTGAAGTCGTTACCAAGGGGCGTCATGATCCATGTGTAGGCGTTCGGGCAACCCCAATTGCAGAAGCCATGCTGGCGCTGGTGCTGATGGATCACGCGCTGCGTCAGCGAGGCCAAAACGGTTAACTGATCAGGGTCTCGGTTGTTAAAGGATGGCTTATCGCGAACCCTGATCAGAGCCGAGCGTTTTTTAGCCAATTAAATTTGAGCGCTAAACAGCGAAGACGCCCCAGAGACCGTGATCTCAGAAGATAATTGACGATAGCTCTTTATCAAATTGATTAGATAAAGAGTCAAGGAGTGAAAAAGCTATGACGGCAAAAAAGAATGTAGCCATTGTGGGCGCAACAGGCGCAGTCGGTGAGGTGATGCGTGAATTGCTGGAGAGTCGCGACTTCCCAGTAGGGGAGTTACATCTTCTTGCGAGTGAACGCTCAGCAGGCATGCGGCTGCCCTTCAAAGGGCAAAACCTTCAAGTCAAAAATTTGAGTGAGTTTGATTTTGCACAAACCGATATAGCGTTGTTTTCAGCCGGCGGTAGTATTTCGGCCGAGCATGCGCCGCGCGCGGCGGCAGCTGGATGTGTGGTTATCGACAATACGTCGGAATTTCGTCAGCACGAAGATATTCCCCTCATCGTGCCTGAGGTGAATCTGCACTGCCTGGACCAGCACAAAAAGCGCAATATCATTGCGAACCCGAACTGCTCCACAATTCAAATGCTGGTGGCTCTTAAGCCGATTCGCGATGCGGTTGGTATCGCTAAAATCCATGTCGCAACCTACCAAGCGGTCTCTGGTGCAGGAAAGTCAGGTGTTGAAGAGCTCGCCGGTCAAACAGCCAGACTGTTAAATGCACAAGACATTGAATCCCAAGTGTTTGCTAAACAAATCGCTTTTAATGCAGTGCCTCATATCAATGATTTTCTAGATAATGGTTTCACCAAAGAAGAAATGAAAATGATTTGGGAGACGCACAAAATATTCGAAGATAACCAGATTCAGGTGAGTCCTACCTGCGTTCGTATCCCGGTCTTTTATGGCCACTCGGAGGCGGTTTATATCGAAACCAAGTCAGAACTCAAACCGAATCAAGCCAAGGAACTTTTGCACGCCGCGCCCTCCGTCACGGTGGTTGATGACCCTCAGACAGGCAGCTATCCGACGGCGGTCACTGATGCCGCTGGTACCGATCCAGTTTTTGTTGGACGAATCCGAGCTGATGTCATGAACCCTCTTGGACTTCACCTCTGGGTAGTAGCTGATAATGTGCGCAAAGGCGCGGCTTTGAACAGCATCCAGATAGCCGAAGCTTTGTTAACTGCGGTTTAAGTGGGCGCGGTCATGGTGTCGTGCGTAGCAGATTTCTGCGCTAAGATGATGAGTCGTTGAGATGTTGAGATGTTAGAGGTCGAACGACACGGAACAGCGTCTGATACAACCGGTCGGTGTGTTGGCAGTTCTGGCGCGTGAGGCCAGTGTTATCTATGAGGAGTGCGTAGTGTGATTTGGCTCAAGCAAAAATCAAGATGCAATATCTCTGTCCTTGCACTAACGCTGTGGTGGGTGTTTTTGTCTGTTCCGGTTTGGGGCGTTGGGCTAGGCAAGATTTCTCTTCTGTCATCTTTAAATGAACCGTTGCGTGCCAAAATCACCCTCGACAATAGCGGTCAGTTGCGGCCGTCAGATGTGCGAGTGCAATTGGCGTCAAAAGCGATTTTCGATGAGTTAGGCGTTGCTTGGAGCTATAACTTAGATGATCTGGATGTGGCCATCGTATCGGAGCGAGGTGGACCACTGTCGGTGGCCTCCGATTTAGGCAGTCTCGGCATTGAGTTGACATCGAAGACAGCGATTGTTGAGCCATTCCTGAACTTCGTTATTGAATTTGAATGGCCTAACGGTCGTTTGGTCAGAGAATATACGGTGTTGTTGGATCCTCCTGTTTTAGTAGCGCCAATGTTGGTCAAGGGTGACTCGCCTCAGTTGTCGAGACCAGCGCCAGCATCGTCGCAAACGCCGAGTGATTCGTCGCCTCAGAGCAATTTCAAAGAAGCTTGGACGCAGTCCGGTGACACTCTGTGGGAAATCGCGCTAGCAAACCGACCTGATCGCGGTACGTCAGTTCAAGAGATGATGTTGGCAATCCAAGATCGTAATCCTGATGCGTTTATTAACCAGAATATTAATCGGTTAAAAGCTGGCTATCGACTTACCATGCCAACCGCCGAGGATCTGGCGCAATTAAATTTTAGAGATGCGGTACTTGAAGTTGCAGATCAAAATCAGTCCGGACTAGGGCCTACGACAGGGGCGCTAGTCGCGCAGTCGGCTCAGGCTGTGCCCGCGGCAGAAAAAAAAAGCCTAGGGAATTCATCGTCGGATGATGCGTCGTTAGGGGTAGGTGGCGAATTAGTGCTGATCGCAGATGCTGAAGACGACCCGATACCTAAAGTGTCTTCAGATCAATCGACCATGGCTAGTGAGCTGATGCGCGTAAGCTCAGCATTGGCGACTGCCGAATCCGAAGGGGAAGCGTTAAAAGGTCGTTTAGCAGCCTTAGAATCGCAACTTGCCGCGGTCACTAGTGCAATTACGGTGAAAGACCAACAGTTAGCCATGCTGCAGAGACAACTGCAGGATACGCCTAGGGGCGCAGCGCCGGCAGAAACTAACGTACTGTTTACGCCGATTAGTCTAGGACTGATTATGGCGGTAGTTCTTTTATTGGTTGGGCTTTTGTTTATGTCGGCTCGCTACCAGCGGTTGGCAAGAGCATTGAGAGCAGCACCGGCGGCACAGAGTCCAGACCTTGATCGATCAGTTGCATTGTCTCAATCGATCGTCGCGACTGATTTGGCTGTCAAAGAAGCGCCAATTGTTGAGGCAGAGGCGGAAGGCAAAGCGCCCCACGTCTCGGAGGCTCTTGAAACAGCATCTCCATCGGTGCCCGAAGATGCTGCGTCAGGGAGCATCGCCGATAACGCATTAGAAAAAGAAAATTCTGCGGTTCAAGAAGCAGCGTTGAGGGACAATATTACTCCCATTGAAGCCCAGAATTCTGAGGATCAGCCAGAGATTGATATTGATATTGAGATAGAAGATTTATCAGAAGACTTAGACGCCCTAGACCTTGATTCGCTGGTGGAACTTGATGACCTAGATAACTTAGATCAACTTGAAGAGGCAGCGGCAGACGACGCAGAGATGGGCCTAGATGGTGTAGGTGATGCGCTCCTAGAGGACGAGGATCCTGCAAGTATGTTGGATCTAGCTCGGGCCTATATTGATATGGGCGAGACGGCCTCGGCAAAGAAATTGCTGAATCGAGTCAAGATCGTTGGCCTGTCGACTGAGGTGCAAGAAGCAGAGCAGATGCTCGCGAGTTTGTCACCAGACTGAGGTTGATAGGTACATGTCGAGAATTGCGCTGGGTATTGCCTATCGAGGTACGCGGTACCATGGCTTTCAGCGACAGCAGCGGGTTGATACCGTGCAGCAAACATTAGAATCTGCGTTATCTAAAGTCGCAGATCATCCTATTACGGTAAGTTGTGCTGGCCGAACCGATGCTGGCGTTCATGCAACGCAGCAGGTGGTCCATTTTGATACGACGGCAGTGCGTCCTGACAAAGCTTGGGTGCAGGGGGTCAATACTCATCTTCCCGACGACATCAGCGTGAACTGGGTTCGTTCTGTACCAGAATCGTTTGACGCTCGGCGAAGTGCCACGGCTCGCCATTATCAATATCTCATTTACAATCATTCACAGAGATTTGCGCTCGGCTATGAGTACGCCGCCCGCGAGCATCGTCAGCTTGATGCTGAATTGATGCAATTGGCTGCCTCGGCGTTAATTGGTGAGCACGATTTTAGCGCCTTTCGCGCGGCCCATTGTCAAGCAAAGACGCCTTTCCGGCGATTAGATAGTTTACGCATCACCAAAAGGGCCGATCTGATTGTGATTGATGCCACCGCCAACGCATTTCTTCATCATATGGTGCGGAATATTGTTGGTGCCTTATGCGATGTAGGTTCCGGGAAACACGATCCTTCTTGGATGGCAGAGCTGCTAGCCAGCCGAGATCGCGCGCAAGCAGGCAAAATGGCGCCCGCGGCAGGGTTATATCTTTGTCAAGTGGATTATCCAGAGGCTTTTGGTCTGCCCGGTGGGAGGTCGCCTGCGGATCTTATCGCTTTCGGCAGACCCGCCTAATCCCCCTGTGATAGACTCCGCGCCTGAAGCCAAGAGTGATGATCATGGTTGATGTGCAAAGAACTCGAATAAAACTGTGTGGTATTACGCGGCAGGTAGATGCCGATGCCGCGAGCAGCGTGGGGGTTGATGCATTAGGCTTTAATTTTTTTGAGGAAAGTCCGAGGTTTGTCGCACCTTCAGCTGCGAGAGATATCATTACCAGGCTTAGTCCATTTGTAACGACAGTAGGCTTGTTTGTTAACGCGGGGGCCGAGTTTGTCAGAGACACACTTAGAAACTGTAGGTTGGATCTTTTGCAATTTCACGGCGATGAGACAGAAGGCTATTGTCGTCAG